>UMHO01000822.1_pt1 | contig 87574 bp, 75 predicted proteins | sample 1965561 | NCBI WGS metagenome assembly UMHO01 (sample SAMEA4836102, study PRJEB28245) | human gut metagenome | biome: gut microbiome; material: fecal sample | place: Denmark | collected 2008 | reverse complement strand
ATTAAAGAATTTTATACCCTCTCTGATTAATTTTAGGCATGCAGTACAAAAAGCAACAACAGCTGTCATTTCTTTTATAGTCTTTAATTTCATAGTTTTTTTTAGTTTTAAGTCAATTTCAGCTCCTGTGTGCATAAAAAATGCAGGGGCTTAAAAAATAGGGCGCGAATATACTACTTTATTTTGAATCAGACTGTATATATGAAGAAAAATGCAGTCATTAACATATTTTACACTAGCCCCGTATGCTTTTGTTGCAATCTCTCGTAAAATTTGTGGATTACCCCAATAGGGACTTCTGTGAATTATACATCTCTTTATCGTTTTACCGTTAGGTGGAATAAATTGTTTACCTTTTCTCCAAGGAATCTGCTTCTGAGTATAATTGTTATATCATAGAATAATGCTTCTCGGAAATAGGTTACAACTCCCATATAATATATATGACAGACGTTTTATACAGGGAAATTCATAAATAATAATGAATCAATTAAAGGTACCTCGGTATATATCTAAAGGTATCCTGATAACACGACACAAACAGGCTGTTAATAGGCTTTGGCGATAAATATATGACACGGTGTTTGATAGTAGCTATTAACCTATATGACGGGGTTAGCCGGGGCATAAAGGTAAGAAACGGAGTGAAGTGACATACATAACTCCTAGGAGAAGATAAAAGTGGAATATTTTTTTGTGCAAATCGTGTACATTTTATAATGAAATACATTTTTTATGAATAAAATATTCCATCCTTCGGTTATGTATTACATACTCTTTACTATCGTATACCCTCTGTCACTGACTTACCCGATGAAGTGAACCTTTGGGAAATATCCGGGTAGTTGATAATTTCATCAGAGATAACAAAGCCTGATAATTCCCACAGAATTTCCCTTATCTTTATCACTCTGGACAGACAGCGTAGCAGTTCTCTCCTTATGCTCTCTACAAGGAAAAATAAAAGAAGAGAGCTAAAACCCTCTAATTTCTACTTGGAATTGATAAATTGATTCCTGATCCTTTGGACTGTTGAAGTCATCATCACAAAATCAGTCATGAATTTGATATCAATGCAAATTTTATTTATTAATGCGAATCAGCAGTTGAAATCACTGCTTGATTCAGTTAGTTAAAATGTTATTATTCAAATAATCATCTCGTTTATTTAGTGCTTAATCTTCTTGGAAATCAGTATATTAGAAGAATAAAACCACTCATTATTCTAATTATGATTCCCAAGGAGAAAGAGCTAAAACTTATAAAAATATATATGTATATCTACGATGTTTACCAGTTCTCACTGAAGTTCAACTGCCAGAGATTCAGTAACAATGCAAATCCCCTCTTCACTGATGAGGAACTGCTTACTGTATATCTGTTTTGTGGAGCCTATCAGCGCTACTTCAAGATCAAAGAGATATATACATTCACTAAAAAATATTTGCTTTCCTGGTTTCCTAATCTTCCTTCTTATCAGACATTCAACTATCGGTTGAACCGGATGAGTGGAGCGATTAACGAACTCGTAAAGCATCTCATTACATTCTTTAAACCAGCTGATTGCGATGCTATGACATCGCTTATTGACTCTATGCCCATTATTACTTGTGCGGGAAAGAACAAAACCGGAAAAGTGGCTACTGAAATTACAACCAAAGGATACTGCTCGACAAAGAACATGTATTATTTCGGGCTAAAACTTCACACCTTAGCTTTCCGAAGAAAAGGAACCATACCATTCCCTGAAATGATAATATCATCATCGGCAGAGGAAAATGACTTGACGGTTCTTAAAAGAGAGGTGGCTGATACTCTTACTCACAGGGATATATTTGCGGATAAGATATACTCAGATTTCTCTTTCTGGGGAAACAAGCAGCAGGAACAAGAGGTTACTATGCTCACACCTGTAAAAGCAATAAAGGGAGAAGACAACATTATTACTCAAAGGGAAAAAGCAGGCAGAGACCTATTTTCTACAGCTGTTTCAAAGGTCAGACAACCCATAGAATCGTTTTTCAACTGGCTGAATGAGAAAACAAATATTCAAAGAGCGATGAAGGTCAGATCTACATTTGGACTTCTGGTACATACGATGGGAAAAATTGCCATCGCATTCATTTATCTAATTTTTTTAAACAAGGAATCAGAGTGCAACTAATGATTCGCATTATTATTTTAATCACAAAAGGATGTTGGCAGTAAAAGGTTGGCATCCTTTTTATTTTAGCGAAAAGTTATCTTATGGAAGAATTTTAGGATTCGGTTGAATTTTAATATATTTATCTTTTTTTTATATGTCGAATTATGACTAAAGCAGAATTTGTAAATGAAATCCCCTCCAAAACAGGAGTAAACAGCAAGGAAACACTCCAGATAGTAGAAGGATTTATGGATTGCGTAAAAACATCTCTTTCCTCCAAAAAGGAAGGTGTATTCTTAAGAGGTTTTGGCAGTTTTATTGTGAAACGTCGCGCCGAAAAGATGGGACGTAATATCAGCAAGAATACAAACGTACTTATTCCGGCACATGACGTTCCCGCTTTTAAGCCATCTTTCAAACTGGAAAAAAGTAAAGCCTCGTGATCTGATTAATGATTATTCTTTTATTTTTAACGGGAGAAATTGCTGTATATTGGATGGATATGGTGATTTCTCCTCTTTTTATCACTAATGAATAACAACTTGAATAAATGTATAGTACATCAATCCATTTTAATTTCCGGCTCTCCTCTGAATAAAAAATAAAAAGATGCATTCCCATCACGCCAGATAAGAATGCATCACACACAAACAAAACAAACAAAATAGCTTCCTATATCTTCTCAGACGTTGGAAGGCCAATAGCATATTTATATATCTAAATGTTAAATGTAAGCTCTGATTATCTTCTTTATTTTTTTTTCTTATTTTCTGTATTTCTCAATTTCCGTCAGATGTTTCTTAATATCGTTAATCCGTGTAACATCACTGGGATGTGTACTCATGATTTCGGGTGTTGAACCGGATTTTCCAGCTGACATTTTTTGCCAGAATGCAACAGCCATGTTTGGGTTGTAGCCTGCTATTGTCATCAGAATGAGTCCTATGTTGTCCGCCTATGTATCCTTTGCCTCCCCATTCGAAATCGTAGGTGAACAGTGAGGCGTAAAGCCCGAGATGATATCCTGTCAACGGCTTTTCATCGGCTTGCTTGCCGAACCATTTGCGAAGGGCGATATCACCGCCATAGATACGCCAGTAATTATATTTTCGGTCACTTTTCCACCAGGCATACATCCGGTTCCCGGCTAAAGCCCAGTTTCTCCCCAGATAGGACTCGACTCCGATATTGAGAACAAGCAGAATGTCATAAAGAGCGTTTGTTCTCAATCCCATATAAAAAGTTTTTTGACAGGATGCCGGGTGAGTGTCGGTTGACCGTAACGGCAGCTTGCCCAAAGAGGGGACCGGAATACTTGTGCAAGTAAGTGGCGGTATGGCATATGGAGGAAAGACTGGTGACGGTTTGTACCGGATACGTAATTCAGAGATACGTAACTGGGGAAACAGGTTATAGTACATATACGTGTAGGGTACACCCGCGCGTAATTGTTGCAAACGATGAAGATTCTTCTCTGAATCCTGTCCGTTCAACGCAATATCCGAAACTATTTCTTTTAATAATTCCAGTGACTCATGTTTATAAGGCACTTCATTGGAACTTTCAACCAATTGTAAAAGTCCCAGCCAATTACGCCCTATAAACAACGCTATCTTAACAGAATCAGGCAACAGGGAATATCTGTTCATATAATCAAATATTTTTCGGGTCCGTTTTTCTGACAGTTGTCGGTTGAATCTGATATTTCCTTCCGGGGAAGCACTTCCCGTTACTATTATCTTGTCAACCGGCCTTAAAGAAAAGTCCGTACCTCTATTTATAAGTTTCTCCTTTATTCGTTCCAATGCAGTGTGGTTGTCATTTAACCTCATGTACTATCCCTGATGAAAATAGATACGCACAGAATTTTATATTTGCGCACAAATACATTCTGATAATAACAGTAATAAAAAGATAAATAGCACTTTAAATACTGATATATAACTTTTGATATTTTTTCAGCTTGGATGTCCATAAAAAAACTTACAATCTTGAATAGAAAAACAGACAAAAGAAGTATACTCGAAAAAAGTGGCTATTCAATTAGGAGGCAACAATATATATGGAAGCTAAACAGAACTGGCGATTTTCTAATCTTCTTTTCCTGTTTTAGTATATAGTTTATACTGTATCGCTTCCATACATTAGTATTTGTTTGATATTTCATCAGTAGATTACAAATACTTTCATTTCGTATGATGTATTCATTGCGCATGTTTATGTGTTTAAATAATTAATGATTGCAAATATAAATATTAATATTGTAAAATGACGCAAATATTAAATGTATTTAAGAAAAAAACAATAATATGATGACATCAATGCCACCACTGTTCCTATTTTTCTATTGTTTAATTTCAGTTCATTTCTTCTATTGTGTAAAATCTAAGAACATTTGTAACTTTATCCTATTGAATGCTATATGAGTGAGGGGAACTTAGTTTACTTGCCACTTGACTATAAATTGACTCTGCCTTATAAATATATTATTGAATATTCATATATTTGTAACCCGTTTATTGGGATGATTATGAACCAATTATAAATAATAAGACATGTAAATCATTGATAATCAGACATAGATGTAAATTTGGTACAATAGAGAATAGGTATATAATCGATGAAAATTTTGAAAAATTATATTCTTCTGTTATGAACTATAATACGAAAACAGAATATAGTTAACTATAATTAGCATAAGCATGCAATTATCCTACTCATGTAGGCTTGTCGGGTCTGGCTGCGCAGCCGTATGGCGTTCCCTCCGCAGGAGCTATGTGACAGAAAGCATTATACGTGCGAAGTTCTTTATCTTGAGCGGATTCTCCAGACTGACGGTAATTCCTGCTTGCGAAAGGAGATAGACGAGCTGGGAACTGTAGTTGCCAGTTGCTTCCAGCACACAATGATGCTCATCCGCTGATAAGGTTTGAATGAACTCGTGAACTCCTTTAGTGGTGTTCTTGAAGGCTTTTGTCTTACTGTTTTTGGCAGAAGAATAAGCAACCACGAAAGTTGCCTTGCTGACATCAATGCCAACGTAGGTCATAGTCTTAATGATTTATTGAGTGACAACATCTGTACATCGTGAGCCATCATTGCGAATGCGGGGGCAAAGGCCCATTGAACTATCCAGTTTCTGATGTAAAAGTGTGGGGACAGAACATAACTCGCGGTCTTTAGGACTAATGAGAACTCGGCCTTATTCCACACTCTGATGTTGCAATTTTATGCAAGTGTAAAACGATTAATTAATATACAATCGATAAGAAAGATGGTTTTATATGGCCGAGTTATGAACTATAAAATGAAGTATAATAAAAAAGATGTATTGTTTATGCATAGATTTGCGATGAAGGAAGAACTTGGTGAGTTGATCTTTGAAGTTTTATTTTTCGTGTATGGAAAGTCAATAAGAAACGATGAATTGGATGTTTTTCGTTGATAGGATAGCTTGATACTATGGATAATGCAATTAATTTTAATACTTATTATTTCTTGTTATGTACTATTTTGTATCCTTTTCGTATGATATCAGTATCTTAAAAACTGTATCATTTACTTAATTTGCAGCGAGTGTTTTTAATAAACCTATTTCTAATTCTTAAATTTATTATTATGAATAAACTGACGAGGCTGAAAAGATGCAAAAGGTGCATCAGTACGTTAATGCTTATGTGTTGTTCGCTCTTAGTATGGGCGCAGAATACAGTAACGGGAACTGTATTGGATGAATCTAATTTGGAAGTAATTGGTGCGAATGTGAAAGAAAAAGGTACTGCTAACGGTGCCATCACCGACATGAATGGTGTTTTTCATTTAAAAGTGAGCAATCTTCAAAAAGCTGTTCTGCAAATCTCGTTCATGGGATATGAACCTCAAGAGGTCCCGTTGAACGGGCGTAAACAACTAAAAATTATTCTAAAAGAAACAGCAAATGAACTTCAGGAAGTTACGGTTGTGGCCTATGGTACACAGAAGAAAGAGACTTTGACAGGGGCTATCTCTGCCGTAAGTAATGATGCGTTGGTGCGTTCGCCTAATGCTAGTGTAGCTAACACGTTGGCAGGCCAGATCACGGGACTCTCATCTGTACAAACCAGCGGCCAACCGGGGCGGGAAGATCCCAAAGTGTTTATTCGCGGTGTAGGGTCTTTGACAGAAAGTGCTTCTTCTCCTCTGATCCTGGTGGACGGTGTGGAACGTTCGTTTTATCAAATGGATCCGAATGAAATAGAAAGTGTGACAGTACTGAAAGATGCTTCTGCCACTGCTGTATTCGGTGTTCGAGGTGCAAATGGCGTAATTTTGGTAACTACACGCCGTGGTAAGGAGGGCAAAGCGAAAATCTCGGTGAATTCTTCGGTTGGTATTCAGATGCCTACTCGTATGCTCGAAATGGCAGACAGTTATACGTATGCAACTTTGAGAAATGAGATTATAACAAATGACAAGCCAAATGCTACCGAGAATGATTTGGTATTTGATAATTATGCAGTTGAACGATTCAGACTGAATGATGATCCCATTATGTATCCCAGTATCGACTGGAGAAGATATCTGCTGAATAAGACATCTGTGCAGACACAACACAACCTGAATATTTCCGGAGGAACAAAGGATATACGTTACTTCATATCTTTAGGTTTCTTATATCAGAATGGCCTGTTGAAACAGTTCGAAGGAGTGGGATATGATAATAATTATAAATACAAAAGGTATAATTATCGGGCCAATCTAGATTTTGATGCTACTAAGACTACCACGTTAAAGATTGGTATCGGTGGTATTGTAGGTAACCGGAATGAACCGATGATTAATGATGCGACTAATTCAATCTGGACATTGATTAATCAGACGACTCCGTTCAGCAGCCCGGGAGTAATTGACGGGAAGCTGATAGTTACCCCCGAAGAACGTTTTGATAATAAAATTAATTTGGGTAACAGTGCTTTGCCTAAATGTTACGGGACAGGCTATTCAACAGCTATTAATAATACAATGAATTTGGATCTTCTGTTGAACCAGAAATTGGACTTTATTACTAAAGGACTGTCAGCAGAGATAAAAGGCGCCTATAATACGAGTTATGGTTTTACTAAGAAACGTAAAGGGCAGGTGGAGCAATTTATGCCTTTCTATCAGTCTTCTTTGGAGGACCCGTCGCTTGGTTATGATTCGCCGGATTTCAACAAGAATATTGTTTATAAGATCAAAGGAGAAAATAAGAGCTTGCAATATGACGAAACTTCCTCGAGAGCAAGAGACTGGTATCTGGAAGCAAGTCTGAGATATAACCGTAAGTTTGGTTCTCATAATGTCGGAGGATTGTTCTTATATAATCAGAGTAAAAAATACTATCCTGCTCAATGGGTGGGAGTACCGTCCGCTTACATCGGTTTTGTAGGACGTCTGACGTATGATTATAAATCCCGTTATATGGCAGAAGTCAACTTCGGTTATAATGGTTCCGAGAATTTTGCTCCGGGTAAGAGGTTCGGCGCATTTCCTGCCGGTTCTATCGGTTACATCCTGTCGGAGGAAGCATTTATGAAACAACAGAAAGTTGTTGATTATCTGAAATTCCGTGCTTCAGTTGGTCTGGTCGGAAATGACAATCTTGGAAATAACCGTTTCTTGTTCCTGCCGGATTCTTATGATGTGAATTTGAGCGGAGTAGACGCGTGGAATAACAATAAATACGGCTTCAATTTTGGTTATAACAGCAAAGCGTTAATCCAGGGTACGTTGGAAAAACGTCTGGGTAATCCTAACGTGACTTGGGAAACTGCGCTGAAACAGAACTATGGATTGGACATTCATTTCTTGAAGAGCCGTCTGAAGATCTCTTTGGATTATTTCCTCGAGGAACGTAAGGACATTCTTATCAATCGTAAGACAATACCTTTATTGACGGGACTGACATCCTCGATTCTGCCTGCCGTAAATCTGGGTAAAGTGAAAAATCACGGATATGAAGTAGAAGTGAAGTGGAATGACAGGATCGGTCAGGTTCAGTATAATATTCAGGCAAATGTTTCCTACTCAAAGAATAAGATTATTTTCCAGGACGAGGTAGAACCTAATGAACCTTATATGTGGCGGACGGGAAATCCGGTAGGAGCTCTTTTCGGATATGTGGCGGACGGTTTTTATACGGAGGAGGATTTCGGAGAGAACGGCAAACTTGTGGCTGGCTTGCCCGATCCTGGGGTATCCGTGAAGCCGGGTGATGTGAAATACCGGGATTTGAACGGTGACGAAGAGATTACTTCGGACGACCAGACTATTATTGGAAACCCGACTCGTCCGGCCTATACATTCGGATTGAATTATGGCATTAATTATAAGGGCTTTTTCCTGACAATGAACTGGACTGGTGCCGCACAGCGTTCCTTGTTGTTGGATGGAGCTTTTAGAGAACCTTTTGGAAATGGTAAAATTCGTGGCTTGATGCAGTTCCACGCAGATACACGTTGGACACCGGAAACAGCCGGTACGGCTACCACACCGCGGTTTACCGAGACAAACGCAGTCTACAATATGCGTTCTTCTTCTCTTTGGGTACGAGACGGTTCCTATTTGAAACTGAAGAATGTGACAATAGGATATAACTTTACAGATAAGAAGATGTTGAAAAAACTGGGCATCCAGCAGTTAGGTATAAAACTAACAGGCTATAATCTGCTGACCTTTGATAAGTTTGACATCATGGACCCTGAATGTAATCCGAATAATGCGGATTCTTACCCTATCATTAAGATATATAATTTAGGTATTAATCTAACCTTCTAATAGTGCTGACAATGAAAAACTATAAAAAGTATATGGGCTGTCTTTCTCTCTTTGCATTGACATTGATAGGGTGCGAAGACCTTAAGTTCGGAGAGAAGTTTTTGGATAAGCCGATAAGTAATGAGCAGAATATAGATTCTGTCTTTAACAAGAAAGTATATGCTGAGCAGGCATTGGCGGAGACTTACCATTCACTGCCGGATTATCTGCCTATGCAAGGACGTCTGGGATATGGAGTGTTGGAAATGCTTACCGATTTGGGTGACTGGACAAAAAAAGGAGCACCTAAGTTCTATACAGGAACGGTAGACGGAACAAATGCCTATCTGGAACATCTTCCATATCGGTTGGATGTTGATAATAGAACCATTGGTGTCGGTCCGATTTATGGTATCCGGAGAGCTTATATCTATATTGAAAATGTGGATAGAGTGACAGATATGACTGCGGATGAAAAGGCGATAGGAAAAGCGGAAGCACAAGTAATTATTGCCTATCATTATTCTCAAATGCTCCGTTATTATGGGGGTATGCCGTGGATAGACCATGCTTATACGGCAGAAGATGCGATGAAATTTCCTCGCATGACGGTAGAAGAAACCGTACAGAAAATCATCGGGTTGCTGGATGCCGCCGCCTCTGTATTACCTTGGCAGGTAGATGCGGATAATGACGGACGAATGACGGCGGCCTCTGCTTTAGCATTAAAGTCCAGAGTGCTTCAGTTTGTGGCGAGTCCTTTGTTTAATGCTGACAAACCCTATTTGGAAGGTGATGCTTCCTCTCAATTCCTTACCTGGTATGGTAATTATTCATCAGACAGGTGGCAGAAAGCACTGGATGCAGGGTTGGAATTTATGCGGGCTAATAAAAAGAATTCGAATGTTTATCAACTGGTGAATACAGGTAACCCTCGCGATGATTTTGCGGCAGGATATTTCAATCGTCATAATGGAGAGGTTCTGATTTCTTCCAGAAGATTTACCACTTATGCTACGGGGAAACTTCCGTTTGCCCAAGTACGCTACGGAGTTGCTTCTCCTACATTAACTTATGTCGATATGTTTCAGATGAAGGACGGGACGGAATTCGACTGGAATAATCCCGATCATAATAAATTCCCTTTCTTTGATAAGGATGGAAATCCTAGAAGGGATATCCGCTTGTATGAAACGGTTGCTGTGAATGGAGATAAGTTTAAGGGTGCCCAGAAAGTACAGATTTTTGAAGGAACCACCCAGTCACCTTATAAAGATGGGCGAATGAGCTACAATGGTTTTGCGATGAGAAAATTCATACGAAACTTTAATGACGAAGTGAATGGTAAATTCTATTCTTGTCCGTTAATTCGTCTTCCCGAAGTTTATTTGAATATGGCTGAAGCGATGAATGAGTTGAATAAGGCGGAAGTTCGTGACGAGTTTGGCAATACGGCCTATGATTATCTGAACAAAACCAGGGAACGTGCAGGTATGCCTGCGATTTCGGCGGCAGATGTTCCGGCCGGAAAACCGTTGCGCGAAGCGATATTACGTGAAAGAGCCATTGAATTCGGTTATGAAGAAGTACGTTATTTCGATTTGATACGTTGGAAACGTGCAGATATATTTACCGGACAACTATCACGTCTGATTATTAAAAAAGCGGCCGGTGAGCCGAGCGGCTTTTCTTATAAAGTATCTCATGCAATGGCGGAAACACGCCAGTATGCGAAACCTGAGAAGTGGAATGACAAATATTTCCTGTTACCTCTACCGGTAGACGAGATAAACAAGAAATATGGATTGATTCAGAATCCGGGTTGGTAATAATCAAATCGTTGAATAATAAGAAGAATGATTATGAATAAATCACTTTATATCGTAGCTTTCTCGTTGGCGTTTGCCACTACAGGGATAGCTCAAAATAATGAAGGACAAGATAAGACAGTCGATCTGGGAACTCAGACGACAACCGAGTTACGGAAGACACAGGCGGTATCTACCATTTATTCGGACGAATTGGATAAAAATGCAACTACGAGTCCTTACAATGCAATATATGGCCTGTTGCCGGGACTGACTGTGATGCAAAATACGAGTTGGGGAACCGACAAATCACGTTTAAATGTACGTGGTCGTGGCTCCTTGAATGGAGATACGCCATTATTTGTGGTAGACGGTTTTGCCCGTCCGATCGAATATATCAATCTTTCGGAAATAGAATCAATATCCGTATTGAAAGACGGTGCTGCTACTGCTCTTTGGGGAGGTAGAGGCGCCAACGGCGTGGTGCTGATAACTACCAAACGCGGTATGTACAGTAAAAAAGAGATCAAAGTAGACTATAAGTTTGGTTTAGGTCTGCCCGTAAACCAACCGGAATTTGCCGATGCTTATACATATGCAAAAGCCCGGAATGAAGCATTGAGATATGATGGCCTGCAACCGGATATGGATGAAGCTTCTTTTTTGGCCGGAGGTAATAGCGATCTTTATCCGAATGTTGATTGGCAGAAGGAAGCGTTGCGTAATCATACGACCAGTCATCAACTGGATATTACTTTCCGCGGGGGAGGTAAGAGGCTGCGCTATTTCAGTGTCTTGAACTATAAGAATGATATGGGACTGTTGAATTCCAAGTACACTGACTACACTGATCGTTATAATTCCCAGATGAAAAAGTATTTTCTCAATCTTCGCATGAATCTGGATGTAGATATCACAGATGCAACGAAATTGAAACTGAATATGCTCGGTATGCTGCGTGAAACGAAACGCCCTACCACATCGGAGGCTACTTTGTTTAAACAGATATTCAATACTCCATCTGCCTCATTCCCTGTACAGACTCAGAATGGACTCTGGGGTAGTAATAATGTGCTGAAAACAAACCCGATAGCCAATCTGGCGGACGTAGGCTATTATAAGCTGAATCAGCGAATGCTGCAAGCAGATCTGCGATTGATACAAGACCTGTCTGTATTGACTCGCGGACTGAGCGCTGAACTTGCTATTGCCTATGATAATAATGCAACTTATCAGGAAACAGCCAAGAAAAGCTTTATGTATCAGACCATTGAGAAAGGTACCGACGGAGAACCGATTTATACGAATTACGGAAATCCTAATGATGAATTGGAAATCAGCAACAAAGGATTGGCTAATCAATATATACATGCCAACTTTGAAGCGAAAGTCAATTATCACCGGACATGGGATAAACATGATTTTACTGCCAGTGCCATGTTCCGCCAAGAATCAATGACTCTGACGGGAGCTAATAATAGCCGTTACCGTCAGTACATCATCGGAACCGTAGGTTATAATTTTGATAATCGTTATATGGTGGATGTTGTTGCTAACTGTTTCGGCAGTAGCGTATTGGGAAAGAACGATAAGTATCGTGCATATCCTGCCATATCCGCAGCCTGGATACTCTCGAACGAGAATTTCATGAAAGGAATCTCCGCTTTTGATTATTTGAAACTCCGCGCTTCTTACGGGCGTTCCGGATATGATATCTATGATTATGACATGGATAAGCAATATTGGATAGGAAGCGGTTCCTATTATTTTCAGGCTGGGAATACCTCTGCCGGAAGCAGTTTGAAGGAGGGAGTGCTGGCAATGGAGCAACTCGACTTGGAAGTGGCAGATAAATATAATATCGGTTTGGATATGAGTTTGCTCAAAGGGTTGACTTTTTCTATTGATGGTTTCTATGACAAGCGCTCTAATATTTTAATTGACGGAAGCGGGTTGATATCTTCTGCAATCGGAGTTACCATTCCCCAGATGAATGCGGGAAAAGTGGAAACAAAAGGAACAGAACTCTCTACTATGTGGAAAAAAGAGTATAAAAACTTCAGCTACTACATCGGTGCTAATTTCTCTTATGCTAAAAGTAAAGTCATAGAGAATGGTGAGGGGTATCAACCGTATGGCTATCTGTCTAAGAAAGGTTATCCTATCGGACAATGTTTCGGTTGGGAAGCGATCGGTTATTTTAGAGATGAGGAGGACATTAAGAACAGCCCTGTACAGAAATTCTCGGAAGTACGTCCGGGGGATGTCAAATATAGGGATTTAAATGGTGATAAAGTAATTGACAGTAATGATCAGAAAGCGATAGGATATTCTACTGCCATACCGGAGATTTACTATGGTATCAACCTAGGATTTGAGTATAAAGGTTTTGGGGTAGACGCTCTCTTCCAAGGGGTAGGGCATTATAGCGTGATATTGAATACTGCAAGCGTGTACTGGCCGTTGAGAAACAACACAAATATTTCAAACTGGTATCTGAACGACAAAATCCGTTGGACGGAAGATACGAAAGATATTGCCAATGTTCCTCGTTTGACCACGCTGGATAATGCCAATAATTTCAGAAATAGTACACAATGGTTGGAGAACGGAAGTTACTTTAAACTTCGTAACCTGAATGTTTATTATAATTTTCCTTCTTCTTGGGCGAAGAAGGTGAAGATGGAGAAGATTCAGGTATATGCGAGAGCTAATAATCTTTTCTCGCTGGATCATGTGAAATATATGAACTGTGAGGATCTGAAAATCAATTATCCGGATATGACTTCCGTTTATTTCGGATTGAATATTAACTTCTAAAATGTGAGATAACCATGAGAAAATATATCATATTATATACAGGTTTGCTACTATCCGTTTCTGGGTGTAGCTTGCTCGAACTGGACGAATCGACTGGTTTGAACAGAGAAGAGGCTTATTCCTACTTTAGCAATGTCAAGGGCTTGGCTACTTATGTTTATAGCCAGTTGCCCGGAGATCTCGGAGTGCTCGACGGGGCTTTGAGAGAGTCTGCAACGGATAATTCTGTTTATATTTGGAGTGATAACAGTGTTCACGACTTTTATAATAATGCCTGGAGTCCCAATAATGCAGTCGACAATATGTGGTCGAAGTGTTATGGAGCTATCCGTTCCGTTAATTCATTTCTCGAAAACTATTCCCAAGAGAGGCTGGAGCGTTTCCGTTGGAATGATACGTATGAAGAAGATATTGCCAAAGCTACTATGTATCGTGAAGAATTGCGGGTGTTGCGGGCTTTCTACTTGTTCGAACTGGCCAAACGATACGGAGATATTCCATTATTGACACGTACGTATGCGTTGGATGAGATCAATAGCGTGGAAAAGAGTTCTTTCAGCGAAGTGATAAAATATATATGCGATGAATGTAGTGATGCAGCTAAAACACTTCCCGTCAGTCATCAAGATTTTTGGGCGGAGACGGGACGCGTGACTAAAGGTACTGCGTTGGCATTGAAATCTCGTGCCCTTCTTTATGCGGCGAGTATGTTACATAATCCCAGTCAGGATGCTGATAAGTGGAAAGCTGCTGCCGATGCGGCTTATGCTATCATAAAAGAGAACTGGTACAGTCTGCCGAAAACGAATGCCGATCCTCTGTATGATAAGAACGGTGGAAACGATGTTTTGAAATCTCCGCAATTAATCTTTGAGCGTAGAAATGGAGAAAGTTTTGACTTTGAAGCAAACAATCTGCCTATCAGTTATGAAAAGGGAGAAACCGGCAATGTACCTACCCAAAATCTGGTGGATGCTTTTCAGCTGACTAATGGAAAAGACTTTGACTGGGAACAGCTTGCGCCGGGGCAGAACCCGTATGAGGGCAGAGACCCACGGTTTTACAAAACAGTACTTTGCAACGGAGATACATGGATGAATTCAACTATTCAGTCTTATGAAGGCGGTAAAGATGGTGCCGGAACAGCCGGAGCGACTACCACTGGCTATTATTTGAAGAAGTATATGAACGAGACCGTTTCTCTTACTCCTTCTAACGAGAAAAAGAAACCTCATCATTTCATTATATTCCGTTATGCAGAGATTCTTCTGAACTATGCAGAAGCGATGGATGCCTGGAAGGGTGCCGATTATACGGATAATGATCATCCATTGTCTGCACGTGCAGCACTGAATCAAGTACGTAGTGCAGCTGATATGCCTGCTGTTACAACGGATGGCGATGCATTTACTGAAAGTATCCGTCGTGAAAGACGCGTGGAACTGGCGTTTGAAGACCATCGGTTCTGGGACATCCGTCGTTGGAAGATAGGTGATAAAACCAAAGCCATTTATTGCATCAAGATTACTCTGGAAAATGGTTCACCTGTTTATAAGAAAGAGTTGCTTGAAACACGTAACTGGGATGATAAGATGTATCTGTATCCTATACCACAGACAGAATATTATAAGAATCCTAATTTAGGCCAAAATACAGGCTGGTAAATAAAATACGTGAGATACTGTTTCTGCTTTTCCAGCAAACAGTATCTCACGTTAAATTATTCAGTTTATTATCCAACTTCTGTTTTCTGCATATCAACTACCGGTTTACCTGCTCTTTACTCCTTCTTCTTGATATCATCTCGTAAAAATCAGAGAAAAAGACTAGCTAACAAAGCTAGTCGCTTTAGGTAAGAAAACTAATTATATCAGCGATAAAAAGAAATAAAAAACGCGTTGGAATTGTTTATTACCTTAAGCTACCCTTTCGTTTTTTAATAAATTAGCTAGAAAGTGTGGTGTTTATTGGATAAGAACACTTATTTTTGCAGCATGTTACAATTTGAGAATCAAAAGATAAAGCAAATCGTTCGCAAGGCATTTCCGGTAGTAACGCTGGTTGTCATGCTATATTCTTGCGCCAGTATCGGACGTCCGGACGGTGGCCCTTATGATGAAACGCCACCTCGTTTCATCGGTAGTACACCTGCTGCCGGCGCTTTAAATAATCAGAGGACAAAAGTATCTCTCTTGTTCGACGAATTTATAAAGTTGGAAAAAGCAACAGAAAAAGTTGTTGTTTCTCCACCGCAGGTACAACAGCCCGAAATTAAAGCTTCAGGAAAGCGGATACAGGTGAACCTGCTTGATTCATTGAAAGCGAATACCACTTATACAATTGACTTTTCGGATGCGATAGTCGATAATAACGAAGGTAACCCGTTGGGTAACTTTACCTTCACCTTTTCTACCGGTACGCAAATAGATACAATGGAGGTATCCGGAACGGTGCTTGACGCTTCCAATCTGGAACCGATTAAAGGAATCCTGGTAGGATTACATTCCAACCAGAACGATTCGGCTTTTACAAAATAGCCATTTGACCGTGTGGCACGTACCGATAGCCGGGGACGCCTCTGTAATGGGACAGGACTACTCCTGCATAGAGCTGTTCTCTAATACATCTGAAGAGTTCATTATGATACATCGGGGTTGTGTTATCATGAAGCATTGCCACTTTTACTCCTAATCCACTCGGTGAAAGCCAGAGTGTATAGATATGGAGACGGTCTGCATCAGCGATCAGGTTTCTTTTGAATTCCTTGGCATCAAAGTGGCTTTGGAAATGGTCAAAATCCAGAACCAACACATTGGAATACTCCCTGAGATTTTCCGGATCATCATTCCGGTAATCAAAGATCCCCGAGGGAGCAATCATTGGTAACAACTTCTTCGCCTGCTTGTATTCTTTTTCTGTCGGCATAGATCTGAGTCTTACCGTTTGCTGGAATAATTCTTGATTATCCTTAATCATACCCAGGACATAATCAAGGTTATAACGGATTTTACTTTTTGAATCATCCGCATTATTGTAGTAACTGACTGTTCTGTTAATCATCATATTTTGGATTTTTATTATTGTTATTCTCTCTACACATAACCACTCTTTTTTATTGTAGGTGCTATGTTCAGTATTTATGGTAATAGACTGGAAATAAAAGTAATGTAGATACATAGCAAGATAAACAAGAGAGAGACCACTTCGTGCTCTTTCCTTAGTGATAAGAGAAGGAGAGATAAAATGTTTAAAGTTTTTTCTGTATCACTTTGAGAGACAGCGTAGCGGTCTTTCTTATTTAATCTATAAAACTTGTATATCTATGATTTATCATATTTATTGCTTCTATCTATCAATTCTATTATTATTTATCTACCCCCTTTTTTTTACTTCTTATATAATTTAACTAGTTTATCGAAAAATAGGGGGTAAAGTTTCAGGTATTATTTCAAAAGAACAAAGGGGATGTAGTATCTATTTTATATACAGGGTTATCTTTATTTTCCTAAGAATATCAGATAATGCTTTGTATCTCGCTCTTTCCCGCTTGCCTCTCTTTATCCCCAAATTCTCCAGATAATCAAAACTGACCTCTTTAGTGTATTCCCTGTCCATACCGATAGCATTTCTCATATCCTCATCATCCATAGCTAGTAGTACAATCTCATTCTTTAGGTTACTTCGGATATTCATGCTATCCAGCCTGTTTTTCCAGTCACATGATTCTCGGCTATGTGATGAACTGATAACTCTGTTCTCATTGAAGTACGCATACATTCTACCTATGAAGTCATACTTGAAGTCATCCGTATAATATACCGTATAAGTACCACCGTCGTGTTTTCTTATACCTATTCTTGTGATTAACTGACTGAAGAACCACTCTTTCTGATTCTGTGTATCGGTAGTGGTTCCATAAGCTCGACGTATTCTGGCTGATTCTATATTGGGCAAGGTCCAGTCACCGCACATCACAATCTGGTCTATATCCCGGTAGTTATTGGTACTCTTGTTATCCGAAGAACCATAATAGGTAACAGTGAACAGTTCCTTGGGGACACCCTTTAGTAGTAAAGCCTCACTGAGTTGTTCTGCATATTCTGATTTACCCGGACCGTCGTCACCCCCGTTGATATCCTTCCAGCATACGATCAGGGTAGGTTTGTTTATAAGCATGGCTATACGGCTGGTAAACTCGTCAAAACGTCGGGGATTGAGATTTCTTCTGAACAGTCCGAAGTCTATTTTCCGGAATTCAGTCACGCAGTTATATTTCCGGTCCACATCAAGAAGCCTGAAGTTCCTGGAGTCCTTGAACAAAAGATCGCCTGCACCTTCGAAGATCAGTACATGCGTATTTATGTACACTCCCAGAGGGCACAGATCGACGGGATAGAATGTAATGCCTGCCTTGTCACTGTCGGAGAGCATCCATGAATCATAATACTGCGGAATCAGGTTTAATGCCACGTCACGCTTGATACGGTTAATCCGGTAAGACTGGTTGAAAAGATCATTCCTGGTATTCCTGATGAAATGGTCGTAATAAATTTCGATTTCTTCCGGTGACATACAAATGATATTGCCCGTATCATCGGTTTTACTGAATACTCCCAGTATCGTCCGGTCGAATTCCACGAAAGGTCTGATAAAGGTGGGAGTCTCGTCAAACAGGATATACCGTCTAAGATCCGGTCGTACCATTAGTTTCTTGAAATCCCCGTCAAATGAATCTACGGGTACTTGGGGACGGTAAATGAGGAAATAATTGATCAGGTCAGTCCAGAAACGTACATGTGTGATCAGGATAATCTTTTTCTCCATAAGGATCTCGGGATTATTCCTGTATTGATTCAGAAAGGATGAACGCTCCTTGTCACTGGATATGATCATAACATCACTTTCTCTCAATATATCACCATACCCCAATTCCCTGTTCACCAGGTTAGCCAGAATCCAGTCATACATCTTGCCCAGTTCGTCACGGGTATCGACACAATACAGAATCCCCGAGTTATATTTCTGTCGGATCAGGCTCTTTATGCTTTCAGTCTTACCGCTACCACAGCCGGAGGAAATAATATAGCCTCCGTTATCATCCGGGACATCGATTACGCCCGTACTAAGTTGCATCCTGAATCCCTCACCAGTCGAATTGGGAGTTATATTGAAAAGCTCTTTCATACATCACCTCCTTCCTGCGTATCATCAATTACTACCCATTCGTCATGATATCTTTCTATCAGGAAATTCAGATAAGACTGTACGTCCTCTTCATCAAAATAGCCTTCGTCGATATCCGGTGACATTTCTTCCCAAAGTTTGAAATCCTCTCTGATCTGTTCTACGAGTTCCGATTTCTTAATTACTATTGTATCCATCTGTGTATTTATTGTTTTTGTGTTATGTATCTGCCCAGTTCGTTATTAAAGGCAAGAATATCCTTTTAATGTAATTTTATGCATAATCGTTATTTCAATATTAATGGGGTAAGTCGGAGACAGAGGGTATACGATAGTAGATACATAGCCAGTAGGATAATGTAGATGTTATAAAATATTCTTCAAAAAACACTCTTCTTTATACATTTTACCTCTATTTGCAAACTTTTTTATAACACTTTCATCTCCCTCCGGGGAGTTATGTATATTATACTCACTACGTTCACATACTTTTCGCCTTCCGCTTACCCCAGAGAATAAAAAGACATCAATCCCTCCATGAGACAAATATCTCTTTTGTGTAAAAATAAATTTAAGCCTACTGGAGTTTTCAGAGTTTTCGTATCTTTGCATTCAAACATCTGTAACATACATTGAAATGAACCACCTTCGGCACAAGATGATTGGAGAATCATGGTCTAACAAGAGCTTGCGGGATTATTTGCTTGCTCTTCAAAAGGATGATAATTATGCTTCAGATAAACGAAGTCTGTCTTTCTTTGAAAAGTTGTTTGCTATTCTGGTAACTTCTTATATGAGCCAGGATTTAGAGAAAGGTGACAATTATTTGCAACTGGCTGCTGATGGATTGGGCAATGAAACTTTATGGAAAACTGCGACAAGAATATCTATGAATGTTCCGGGTGTTTTAGGCAAGAGCGTAACTTTTGTTTCCGTCTATTTGGCCTTGGGTTCTGCTTTGGTCGGAGTAAAGAAATGGCAATATTTAAGACGTGACGACCGTCACGCATTACAATCCCATATAAGCTTTTTTTTAATAGTTAGTAAAGAGCTTCCCTTAAAGTCTTTAGCCAATTATGTCCGTTGGCGTGATTACAATCTTATGCGTGGTACGATTCTTCCTTTAACTACATTATTGCCTAAGTTTATCCGGTGTATTATAGGTTTTCCGGCTTATAATAATTTTCTTGATTTTATCACATTGATCTATTCTGCGCATTATTACCTTTATGATGATGAGTCTCCCCAATTCTCTGATTTTGTGTTTGATATGCTCCGTTCCCTGGATTGTAAGGTGAATGACAGATTATATGATGATTTGTGCCATTCGTCTTTTCTCTATGAGATACAGACCGAATACCGTGATTATTGTGTCAGAAAAGATATAAAGGAGCGGTCTCTCTTCTCAATGGATTCGCCTTCTCCGTAGGAGCCTGTCTCTCCGTCCGGTCCACAACCGGATCCTGCTGCCCCCTCTTCCTGTAGTACTTCAATCAGTAAGAAAGATTATTTCCCCAACCTGTCATTGGATGAGAGGAAGATCCGTATCCTTTATAATGTATTGATAAAGAACGGCTTTATTTCACCAGATACCGATTATTCCGTTTTTCATTTTCGTTTTTCCGGTAAGGATAAACCTGTGGAAACATTGCTCATATGCTGGGAAAAGAAAAAGAATGAGCTTGCTTATTTGATAAAGCGTTTGACGCGTAAGGATATCCGTGATCCGAATAGCAAAGATGCTACCAGTAATGATGTTTATTCAAAAACTAAAAAGTTCTTTATAGTTAAAGGGGATAGCTGGCGCCCTTCCGATAATTTTAGTGACATGGGTGCTAAATTGAATTTTGTAGACAAGGAAACGGTTAATGTTCTGTTGGCTGAGCTTTTTGAATGCAGCTGATTGTTTTTTTGATCCTCCTTTTTATTTCTGCTGGTTGAAAGGAATGGCCGTTTCTCTTTTTTATAGGGAAGCGTTCATCTTGATGTCTGCGGATACTGTCCGTTGGTTCTCCATTTCCCTCTGATGCCGGATACCCTTTATCACAGTATGCACAGCTTTGGGTATATTTCTGTTTCTATCCACTTTCTATCGTTTGGATATTGTTTCTATCATTGTGCATAAATGCTTATATCGTTTCTATCGGGTGGTATATCGGGGGCTGTAAATGCTTATTTTCGCACACACTAACTAAAAACATAATATATGATGAAAAAATTAGATCCGGTCAGGATTATTGAAACCATAGAAAAGCTGGGTGTCAGAAAGAGCATCAAATATGCCTTCATAGGGTCAGGTTGCATATTGGTTGTTGTAGTTCCTGTTTGTTGTGTTGTTACGTTCATCAAATCTCACGCTAAGACTAAGGAGCAGAATAACGCATCTGCGAACAAACAGTGGGAGTAAGCGTCTCCGCGATTCTATATAGTGTATTAAAATAAAAAGGCTAATGATCCCTTTTTAGTCATTAGCCTTTTCCCATCTGTCAGGAAGCAGTTCCCTGTATTTTTCAATTGGTGTGTTCGGTTGCCATTCGGCTGTTCTGTTTATCACATCCGTGAGATACTCAAATAGATTCACTTTATGCATCCTACAAGTGAGTGCTATCGTATAGAGTATGGCGCCTCGTTCGGCCCCCTTATGGCTGCCGAAGAACAATGAGTTTTTTCTTGATAAGGATATGTACCGGTTCATCCGTTCAACCATATTGTTGTCCAGATAAGTGTCACCATAATTAAAGATGTCCACCACTGCATTCCACTCATTGCGAAGATAGGTAATGGCTTCCTGCAGTTCGCTCTTAGGTAATAAATCCCCCCGTTCTTCTATTTCATCAAACACATCTTTTATTTCTCCGAGTATGTCCGGCGCATATTTTTTTCGATGCATAAGATTCTGTTCTACCGTCCATCCCTCAACCCCAACTTTATGCTTATGCTCGTTTTGATAAAGTGCGTTTATCAGCTCCACGATCCTTTTTGCATCCGGGTCCTTCTCACCGCAATCTATAAATTTCCGTTTTATATGTTGCAAGCACGGGATGCGTGTGATATTGGGATAAGCATCGCTTTCGAGCTTCCGGTAAGGTGAGTAACCATCACTTTGTATGATACCTTTGCAACTGCCTAATTCGTTAAGAATAACTCTTTCAGACCGGGAGCCGTCATCATAGAGCAAGTATATCATCCTGGTGTTTATGCCGACAACCACCCAAAGATATCCCTTCCTGACTCCTTTTCCCTTGCTGTTCTTTTCCGGGACGAGTATTTTGTAATAGGTTTCATCGGCTGCCTTATAAGGATCACTCAAAGCTGTCTGCCGGATGCACTTATAAAGATTTTCGAAGAGGTTTGAGGCTTTCTCTATCAACTTATGAGCCGTAGGTTTCTTCAGCGTAAAGCCATGACTCTCGAAGTAGTTGATGATTCTTTCAACAGGTAGCGATTGTATATAACGTAATTCCATCAATCCGGCAATAAATGAACCGTCATAGCTGGAATTCAAGAAGGCCGAAGCCGGTGTTTTTCCCTCAAACAGGCGACCTTCTTGTGTATAGGTGTGTATCTTGTAGACATGCTTGATGAAGCGCATGGGTACACATTCATAGCGGACGCATATTCTGGGAACAGTGGTAAACAACCGGGCCTTATTGATGTCAAAATCGGGATCATCGGGATAAACGACATGTTCTTCTTCCTCCATCTCATAATGCATGTCACGTTTGGCCCCATTGTTCTTTCTTGCTTTACGCTTATCTGCTTTTTCCGCTTCTATCTTCTGCCGCTCTTCTTCGGATATGGCAGATTGGGGAGCCTGTTGCTGTTCGGATGTGTTGGATACAAGTTTGGCGAGTCCCTTAGTAAGGCGCTGTTGCTTGCTAAGAGATTCGCCTTTTTGAAGGAGTGCCTCTTTAAGGGAAGAAACCTCCTTTATCAAAGCATCTATTTGGTCCAAGAGTCTGTTGTTGTCATCTCGTAATCCCTTGATTTGTTCCTTCAATAACTCTATGATCTCATCCTTTTTCATGGCATAAAGATATAAAAAATCAACGAATTGGCCAAATAAACCGGATGATATCTTTGGCGCAAATGTCTAATAATCAGAATGTTGAATTAGATCCTAAAACGTTTTCTCAACCGTACAGACTTTAATGACACTCCATTTAAGATAAAAGACAAAACCTGATAAGAAATCTCGTAATTGCCTGTATTGGGGTTAAATGTCGGTAACTCAAAACTTCCACCTTCGAGGCGCTTGTAGTACAGAAGAAAGCCATCGCCATCCCAACGCAGTATTTTTACACTTTGTCGGTTTTTACCAAAGAATAAAAAGATATCTCCGGAAACGGGAGACAAGTCCTTCATTTCCGATCGTATAATTTTGAATAAACCGTCAATGCCAAGGTTCATACGAACAAAGCCCTGGTACAGATAGTAGCGATTGGCTGATGTTAGAGAATACATGGATCTCCCTCCGTTCTTTCGTAATCGCGCAACATTTTAATAACACCACCGGGTGTGGCCCGTTTGACTGAAATGGTGGTTCCACTGTTAAAGGTGATTGTGATCCCGGCAAGACTAAACTCTTCTTCCGACAACATGGCGGGTGCTATTTGAGTGAATGAAGGAGAGGAAGTTGTCGGTTGGGAGGGTTCAACGCCGCCATAATAATCACGGACCACATCTGCCTTGGCTTGTTTAACGCTATAGCCCCGTCTGGACATCCAGGAACTCATACCACCAAAAGTGGTATGCTGATCGCGGCAAACATCGGCTAAAGAACAATTGTAGTCTACTTTCAATACTTCAAGGAAATGTTTCCAAGTTTTTCCAAATCGATTTTCTGCTAAATCCATAATGCTTCATTTTTATACATAGCAAAAATATAAGAATGAAAAAAGGGCGACAAGATAGAATCGCGGAGACGCTTACCAGTGGGAAATTGAGCGTACTTCTGGATGTAAGAAGGGGGAGGAGGATAATTACACTATGATTCAATGGTTTACGGTGCAGAACGCAGAAGTTGAATGTATCGCCAAAATGCAAGGAAACGCAAGGTAATGAGAGCGTAAGGTTTTCAAATCGTATATCCAAAATGGAAAATCCGACGAATTTGCATAACTATCTATCAAACAGTGTTGTCTTCCATATCCTTCACATTCAGTGGTAAAAATGCAAAAAACGACGGAAAAGTGAAAGCATTCCGTTACGAATACATCACCTGTTCAGGTATTCAGGATATTCTACTAACAAGGTTAAAACAGCTTGAAAGTAAAGCATTTCCGACCATGCAGGAGTGATTTTTCGGAAAACGGTATAATTTTTTTTCTTTTGGAGACTCTATTTCACCGATTGTCAGTGTTTTGCATACCAATGATTAGCTTTAATACACGTAAATTTGCAATCAAAAAATAGAGCTGACTATGAATGAATTAAAAGCAACTTTCTATCTAAAGAAAAATGAAACGAGAGCCGATGGAATCACGAATACATTGTGAAAGAGTTGCAGCCCGGAGCTATCATGACATTGGCAATCAAAGGAGATGAAAACGAAACGCAAGAATATGTATATGTAGATGCGATTCCCGACTCTATACTCGATGAGTTGACCGGTGTAGAATAGAGTGTAGCTCTAACATCCGATCATGGAAATCAGGGCTTTGCTGTTGCAATTCGAGGAATTGTCGGCAAAGTACGATTGCCGGAATAAGGAGGTGGAGTACTATAGCGGGAAGCTGTGTGTCAGCACCGAGGTGATGAAGCTGTTTCATCAGGCCTCTTTGTCGGGTCTAAGAAATAGATGCATAACTTGCATTTATGTTTTTTGTTAAATATTTATACAGAGAGGTAGCCGTGCTGATAATGCCGGTTACCTTTTAATTTGCGCAAAACATTACTTTTTTTATTGTATGTCTAACCCAGACCCGGAATATAGCTGTATTTAGATCAAAGTATTGCTTTACAATTCAATATTTCCTGACTTGGTTAAAAAATGAGCGGGGCGTAATTTAACGGCGCAAATATTCATTATATCCTAAAACATTTTTATCTTTCAAACGTTTTATTGTAGAAATATAAAAACAATAAACTATGAACTTGAAACAATCGTTAGTCTTGCTTACTGCAGCTGGTTTGCAATCACAAGTACCGGCGAATGCCTGTACCGGTATCACTTTAAAAAGCAGTGATGGCGCAGTTGTTGCCGCACGTACTGTTGAATGGGCGGAAAGCGTGATGAACACGATGTACGTGGTCGTTCCGCGCCATCAGGAACTTCAGTCGTTGACCCCGTCAGGTATAGATGGAATGAAGTTCACGACCAAGTACGGATTCATCGGCTTGTCCGTGGAACAAAAGGAATTCATGGTGGAAGGCGTCAACGAGAAAGGCCTGTCCGCCGGACTGTTCTATTTTCCCAATTATGGGGAATACCCTCTTTACGACCCCTCTCAAAGGGAGAAAAGCCTGGCGGATTTCCAACTGGTATCTTACGTGTTGGGTGAATGCTCGACCGTGGATGAAGTGAAGGAAAAGCTTCGAAACATACGGGTTACGAACATCGACCCCCGCTCCTCCACCGTTCATTGGCGGTTCACAGAACCTTCGGGGCGGCAGGTCGTGCTTGAAATCGTAAACGAGGTCATGCACTTTTACGACAACCCGCTGGGGGTATTGACCAATTCTCCCGATCTGGAATGGCACTGGACAAACTTGAACAATTATATCAATTTACAACCCGGCACGCTGCCGGAACATAATTACGGCCCGTTGCAGATGAAGTCCTTCGGGCATGGTTCCGGACTGCTCGGGCTTCCGGGGGATTTCACCCCTCCATCCCGGTTTGTGCGCGCCACTTTCTTTCAACTGACAGCCCCACAGCAGCCGTCTGCCCGAGAAAGTGTTTTTCAGGCATTTCATATCCTGAATAATTTCGATATTCCGACAGGTGCCGAGCAACCATGGGGAAAGGCTTCTGCCGATGTTCCAAGCGCCACCCAGTTTACCGTGGCAACGGATACACAGAACAGTGTTATTTACTACCGGACCATGTATAATGGCAACATCCGTTGTATTGACCTGAAAACTGTTGATTTCGGGAAGGTCAGATATTACAGTATGCCTTTGGATGGTGTAAAGAAACAACCGGTGGAATTGGTTCATATAGAATGAGAGGTTTTCATTCAAATTATTTTGATTGAAACCGGGAATAATGATTGGATTTATGTGTCATTAGCAGGCATGTGCGGAACATCGAGAAGGGGATAGAATCTAACAGGGATACGGGCAGTAGAGGCGTCAGGATTTGGCTTTTGCTGTGATTATAATGGCCTCACGAATTATCGCCACTTCAACCAAAACGCTTGTAACTCAATTCTATCACTATATCTTTCCGCATTTCACTTTTTTGTACTAACTTTGTTCGGTAAATCTCCCCATGAGTTTTTTATTCCCGGAAAGATACTATCTTTGTAGTGTAGGCATATCCATAGTGCAAGAGCTTTAAAAATACCGGATATAATGCTTTCAGGCCCGTCCGCCTTTTGCGAAAAGGTTTCATGGCCATTTTACATTATAATGACATGCATGATAGTAGTGTCAATTTTCTAGAAATCTCTTTTAACGTGTCCGCCCTTTGTGAAAAGGGTTTGCATTCGTATAAGGCGGTGTTGGTCGGTGGACTTTACCGCCTTATTTTTTTCATTATCGGGCTGTTCTCCGGTAATATGGGAGAATGGAAAAATTTCTTCATGACAGTGCTTGTTTTATAGGATAATTTTCTTTTTTTATAAATCCTTGTTATATTTGTAATGGAGAACAAAGGGAATGTAATATCCTTAAAAAAAGCAAACCATGAAAGTAAAAGATATAAAAGTCGACAATATGTTTTTTACAGAAAAGAACGGGCATAAATTATTATGTACCATAACTGAATGTCATAACAGCGTACTTCCCGGTGTTTTAAATTTTATAGCAAAATTGGACGATGGCAAAACTCTTATTTCGTTATGTGGCTTGCCTGATAATGATTATCTTCATTTTGATTGTAACAGGAAAGAAGCCAGCCAGCCTGACTTCTCCGCTACCACTCTTCTGCATCCTGAATTTAAGACCTTCCCAAAAATCAGAGAGTGTAGTCTGGAATAAAGACATACCAAGGATATCTAAAATACTTTTTTCCATTTTCATATTTATTATATTAATAATGTAATCAAGCTTGAAAACGGGGCAAATATAGACATTGTCTTTGATGTAGCAAGTTAATATTCAAATATATAAAAGCTAAGACAGAGCTATACAGAATAGCTGAAATATAGCAAGAAAATAGCTGGAATAATTTACAAGGAAACAAAAACTCCCCTTGTCCGGGAAGGGACAAGAGGAGTGGATAAAGAAATACAGAATAATGATTTCAGAAGAGTTCATAAAGAAACACAAGAAGGAATTTCAAGTCCTTATCTTTCTCTCTTACAAAATAGTTATTCTTTTCTAGTGCAGGAGAAACCCTGTTATCATCCACTAAACCCAGTTCGGTCATTCTAGAGAAATCACATGAGGGATTCTTATTTATACGCCCGGTAAAGAGAGATTTGCCCATTTTCCATTTGTTGTGATAAGTAGCACATACAATGCCTATGAACAGTGAGAAACTCCTGGGAGAAGCAATCCATTCAATGGATATGGTACCCTCAGACTTCTCACCCCTGCCAGTCAACACATAAGTCAACAGTTCTAGAGATGTCTTTTCATGAAAATACTTACCCCGCATTCCATTAAACAATTTACCAATAATCTCATTACTCAGAGGAAGGCAAAAGTGGAATTAGAAAAGACAGGATAAGAAACAGCAACTTCACTGGTTCGCTGTCCATCAGCCACATTTTCTTTAGGAAGGGGAGACATTGTTTCAAAAAGCTGGGTGCAAGAAAACAAGTCATGCTCTTTAAGCACTTCTCCGGCAAATAAATCAGAAGCACCAACGGTCTGCTCTGCCGAAGACTTATGCAACGGCTCAATATTGTTACCTTTTAAGAAGCGTCCGTTATTCTCAGGAACAGATAGTCCGATATGGACTGTAGTACAATTGTTTATTTTATATATATTCCCTGCATGCTTCCAACTTTTATGAGAAAGATTATCCAAAATGAATGCCTTGGAAGTCTTAGGATCAACTACCATAAGGGTAAGCAATTTTTCTCTTATCTCCTTACCTTTGATAACACAATAAGTGACACCCGCTCCTGCAACTGCACCAACAACAAAACAACTAACTTTCCCCCATATGGCAGAAGAAAGATGTCTACCTGTGGAGGATAACATGGAGGTATATGCATTTCCTACGATACATCCAATTGCGTTTTCCATATAATTATTTTTTGAATTAATAAAAAATGGTACCCTATTTCCCGAGAACCGCCCAAATATAAGGAAAATATAATTACACCATATTATCTACGTACTAAAAAAGTACTTGTTTTGTAAACTATTATTTACAATTAACATCATCTTTATATTTACTCCTAATAAGCTACGTATAAACTTCATTGGAGATATCCATTTCATTATAGAATTTTGCCCTCACATTCACCAGTGAAACTGTCGTCTTTGAAGTTGCATCACTCTTTCCAATCCGCTTAACCTAATCATTAAAAGTAGACATTTCCCAGTATTCTTCTCCTTTTTATTATATTTATGAACAGAGACTGCTTCACTGCCAATATTAGCTAACACTATTTCCAGCGCAACAATCTAGTCCAATTCATTATTTGAATTACTTACGCTCTCTATTTCTATTTGGGCCCAAATAGATCAGAGCTTACATTTCGTCAACCTAATACTTCTTGCATTATTTTTCTGCAATCAAAGTCTTTTATTATAACTATTATTTAAATGTATCATTGAAAATAACTATATTTGCGACTAGTTTATTAGGACAGATATGAACCAACTTTAAGAACAACGCACATAAGTATCTGATAATCAAACATACATGCAAATTTACATGATTATTTCCAATTCTTAAAATATTCATGTACTTTTGCACAAAACTTTAAGTTTATGATACAGTCGATGACAGGATACGGCAAAGCTACGGCCGAACTTCCAGATAAAAAGATAAACGTAGAAATCAAGTCGCTCAACAGCAAAGCAATGGATCTTTCCACTCGCATCGCTCCGGCTTATCGTGAAAAAGAGATAGAAATCCGCAACGAGATCTCCAAAGTACTGGAGCGCGGAAAGGTGGATTTCAGCCTCTGGATCGAAAAAAAAGAGAGTGCGGAGAGCGCAACTCCGATCAACCAGGTGTTGGTGGAAGGCTATTACAAGCAAATTCAGGCTATCTCGGAAAACCTCGGTATCCCCGTACCGACCGACTGGTTTCAGACGCTGCTCCGCATGCCGGATGTCATGTCTAAAACTGAAATTCAGGAGCTTTCGGAAGAAGAATGGCAAATGGTACGCGCCACCGTTCTCGAAGCAATCGGACATCTGGTGGACTTCCGCAAACAGGAAGGCGCTGCACTGGAAAAGAAATTCCGTGAGAAAATCGCCAACATCTCCCAACTGCTCGAAAAGATAACTCCTTACGAAAAAGAACGGGTGGAGAAAGTCAAAGAACGTATCACGGATGCGCTCGAAAAGACTTTGAACATGGATTACGATAAAAACAGGCTGGAACAGGAACTGATCTACTACATCGAAAAGCTGGATGTCAACGAGGAAAAACAACGTCTTACCAATCACCTGAAATACTTTATCAGCACATTGGAAAGCGGTAACGGACAGGGCAAAAAGCTCGGATTCATCGCTCAGGAAATGGGACGTGAAATCAATACGCTTGGCAGCAAGTCCAACCACGCCGAAATGCAAAAAATCGTCGTGCAGATGAAAGATGAGCTGGAACAGATCAAGGAACAAGTGCTGAACGTGATGTAAAAAAAATCTTCATTCTTCATTCAACATGACTGGTAAGTTAATTATTTTTTCTGCCCCTTCTGGTTCGGGCAAATCTACCATTATCAACTATCTGTTGACGCAGGATTTAAATCTCGTATTCTCTATTTCTGCAACCAGCCGTCCTCCACGCGGAACGGAAAAACACGGAGTTGAATATTTCTTCCTCACTCCCGAAGAGTTTCGTTGCCGTATTGAGAACAACGAGTTTCTGGAATACGAAGAAGTGTACAAGGACCGTTATTACGGAACACTGAAAGAGCAAGTGGAAAAGCAACTGGAGAAGGGCCAGAATGTGGTATTCGACTTGGATGTAGTGGGCGGATGTAACATCAAAAAGTATTACGGCGAACGTGCCTTGTCTATTTTTGTACAACCGCCTTCCATAGAAGAACTTCGCTGCCGGCTGACAGGCCGGGGCACGGATGATCCCGAAGTAATCGAATGCCGTATCGCAAAAGCGGAATATGAAATGACTTTTGCTCCCCAGTTTGACCGGGTGATTGTCAATGATGATCTGGAGACAGCAAAGGCTGAAACGCTGAAAGTGATCCGGGAATTTCTGGAGAAGGAATGAAAGAGCCTCTGAAAAAGCGAATAGAAAGCATAGAAAAGCAAGAAGGTGCGACTGAAAAGTTTATGTATCTGTGCGGTATTATCGGCATTGTCGATATAGTATTCGGTATTCTTTCGCTTTATCTGCATTTTTGGATAGCCGCCGGCATCTTTTTCTTAATTGCTGTCAGACAAGCAATCGTTTTCCCAAAATGGAGAAAGAAGCTAAAGATGGAAAAGGAAGCCAAAAGATTGAAGCAAGAAGTCAAGGCTGAATAACCTGAAGCAAAGAAGGAAGAGTAAAAAGGAGATAAAACGAGCATCAGAAAGAAGGAAAGGCAAGAATGGCAGAAAGCAGCAAACTAAAAACCGGAATATTCAGCGGATCGTTCAATCCGATTCATATCGGACATCTGGCTCTGGCCAACTACCTCTGTGAGTATGAAGGTCTGGATGAAATCTGGTTTATGACCAGCCCGCAAAATCCACTGAAAGCAGGAACGGAGCTATGGCCGGATGAGCTGCGTCTCCGGTTGGTGGAGCTTGCAACAGAAGGATACCCCCATTTCCATGCCTCGGACTTTGAGTTTCATCTGCCACGCCCTTCATACAGCGTACATACGTTGGAAAAGCTACACGAAGCCTATCCGGAACGAGAATTTTATTTAATTATCGGCTCGGATAATTGGACACGTTTCGACCGCTGGTATCAATCAGAACGCATTGTCAAAGAAAACCGGATTCTTGTCTATCCCCGCTCCGGATTTCCGGTAAATGAAAACGGACTGCCTGAGACAGTCCGCTTAGTTCATTCGCCTACCTTTGAGATAAGTTCTACCTTTATTCGTCAGGCACTCGACGAGAAGAAAGATATAAGATATTTTTTACATCCGAAAGTTTGGGAGTACATCACAGAATATATCCGGCAAAAAGGAATAAACGAAAGTTCATCTACTCCTTCAGGCGATGAAGGGTAATCATTATTATTTCTGCCGGAGCACCGATACGGACAGGCATTTGAGAAGTACCGATTCCGTTTGTGACAATCAATGGCATTTTTGTTGAATTATACGCCAGCCCGGTCAGAAAGCGAGTGCCGTAATGAGAGTTTTGTATCGGGGCGTAACCGAATACACGGACTTGTCCGCCATGAGTATGCCCTGCCAGAGCAATGTCCGTGTTAGCTACTGAAACATCTTCCACATAGTCCGGAGTATGAACCAATAAGATGACAAAATCGTTGGGTGAAAGCGCCAGCGTAGGCGACACGCCATTTTGTTTCAGATCGAAAGGGTTGCATACACCGGCAACAATAATCTGCTGGCCGTCTTTGCGCAACGTATCGACCTCGTGCTCCAACGGGCGCATTCCGTAATGCTTCATCGTACGGATGATTTCATCATGACAGCGTTCATAATCGTTATTTCCCATCACTCCGAAAGTCCCCATCGGTGTTTTCACACGGGCCAATGCGGCAAACAACGGTTCCACATATTCACAGCCTTCCTGATAATCCCCTCCCATCAGCAAAACATCCGGCTTCTGATCGTTCAAAAGACGGACAAGGTTATTTAAGCCTTTCTCTTTCAGCAGGCTTTTGTAATGCAAGTCGGAAATAAAAGCGATACGGAAACCTTCGAAGGCTTCGGGAACATCACGGTGCGTGAAATCATATTCTACCACACGGTCGATGCCGCTATAAGCGGAAGAAACACTCACGGTGGAGGACGTGATCTTCGTTCCGCGAAGAACTAAGTTACGTTCTTCCTGTTCGGAGACGGTTTCTTTCTTTACTGTTTTCTTCTGCTGTTTCGTCGAAACTTTCAGATCAGCAAGCTGCGAATGATCCGGAGTAAACAGACCGTCAATAATGGCAGAGCTGTCAGGACGGATAGAATCGACATTGAGAACAGGACGAGGCAAAGTCGATACGACATTCTTCTTCGATTTACAAGAAACGAACAGGAACAATACGAATACTATGAACAGGATATTTGTTTTCTTCATTTTCTTTTATTTTTCACTTCTTCTTTCGTTAGTTTATTGGCTGCATTCCGAATGCCAGACCGGCTCATACATTATAAACTGATATTACAAACTGATAGCGAACGAATACCAATAACACATTCCCCCACTATTTGAGGCGCAAAGATAGGAAAAATCATGTATCTTTGTCCGCCAAAACTTATTATTATATATTAAATCATGGAAGAAGCAAAACGTAACTCACTGTATGCGTGGATATTAGCAGCACGTCCTAAAACTCTGACAGGAGCTATCACGCCAGTCATGATCGGTAGTGCACTTGCCTATATGGATGGACATTTTCAATGGTTGCCGGCTCTGATCTGTTGCCTGTTCGCCAGCCTGATGCAAATAGCCGCCAATTTTATCAACGACCTCTTCGACTACCTCAAAGGAACCGACCGCGAAGACCGGCTGGGACCGGAACGAGCTTGTGCACAAGGCTGGATTTCACCGAAAGCCATGCGAAACGGAATCATCATCACCGTACTATTTGCCTGTCTGATCGGCTCTTCGCTGTTGTTCTATGCCGGATGGGAGCTAATCATAGTAGGACTTCTCTGCGTGCTATTCGCTTTCCTTTATACCACAGGGCCTTATCCATTGTCCTACAACGGTTGGGGAGATATTCTGGTCATCGTCTTTTTCGGATTCGTCCCCGTAGGCGGAACGTACTACGTACAAGCCTTGACATGGACGACAGACACCACAATCGCTTCTTTAATATGTGGGCTGCTGATTGATACCTTACTGGTAGTCAACAATTACCGTGACCGGGAAGCGGACGCGCGAAGCGGAAAGCGAACGGTCATCGTCCGTTTTGGCGAGAAGTTCGGAAGTTATCTTTATTTGATGCTGGGGATGACAGCAAGCCTTCTGTGCTTTTGGTTTCTCTTCGAAGGACACTTATACGCCGCCCTCCTTCCATTACTCTATCTGATTCCTCACTTCCTCACATGGAAACGAATGGTCCGGATACACAGTGGCAAAAAACTAAACAGCATATTAGGCGAAACTTCACGTAATATGCTGTTAATGGGTATTTTGCTATCGATAGGATTCTTTTTAAATTAAGAATGAGGAATGAACTAAATGAAGAATGAAGAATTGGCTGCGCTATTATACTGCATAATAATTCTTAATTCTTCATTCTTAATTCTTCATTTAAATCATTTTCCGTACATCTTTTCGTAATATCCTTGGTAGTCTCCGCTGGTCACTTCTTCTACCCAGTCTTGATTTTCCAGATACCACACGATTGTTTTCACGATGCCATCTTCAAATTTTGTTTCGGGGTACCAGCCCAAAGCGTTGGTGATCTTTGTAGGATCAATCGCATAGCGTTGGTCGTGTCCCAGACGGTCTTTGACAAAAGTAATCAGGTCGTTGTTGATCCAGTCGATAGATATTTCTCCGTCTTCGCCTTTCACTTTCTTCTTGAGGATCTGACGATATTCCGGTTTCTCGGTCATTAGTTTACGGATGGTGGCAATGGTCAGTTTCACAATCTCAAGATTGGTTTCTTCGTTGTGGCCGCCTACGTTGTACACTTCGCCTTCTTTGCCTTCACGCACTACCAGGTCGATAGCTTTGCAGTGGTCTTCTACATAAAGCCAGTCGCGTACATTGCTTCCATCACCGTAGACAGGCAGATGTTTGCCTTCGAGTATATTCTTGATAATCAACGGAATCAGTTTTTCCGGAAAATGATAGGGACCGTAGTTATTGGAACAACGGGTGATCGTTACCGGCATTTTGTAGGTGTCGTGATAAGCCATGACAACCATGTCCGCACTTGTCTTGGAAGCACTGTACGGGCTGTGCGGACAAAGCGGAGTTTCTTCCGTAAAGTAGCCCTCGGCTCCGAGTGAGCCGTACACTTCGTCGGTAGATACCTGATGGTAGCGAACTCCTTTTCTCCAAGTAGGATATCCTTGTTCGTCCTTGCCCATTACCCAGGCACGACGGGCACAATCCAACAAGTTCTGCGTTCCAAGAATGTTTGTAATCAGAAACAGTTGCGGGTTCTCGATGCTGCGGTCTACATGGCTTTCGGCAGCGAAATTCACCACATAGTCGAAACGGTATTCGGCAAAGAGGCTGTCTACCACATCGCGGCTGCAAATGTCTCCTTTGATAAAGAAACAACGTTCGTTATCAATATCTTTGGCAATAGTTCCCAGATTACCTGCATACGTCAGGGCGTCAAGAACTACCACTTTTACGTCGCTGTGCTTGGCCAAGATATACTTAATATAATTGGCGCCAATAAATCCTGCGGCACCGGTCACCAGATAAGTTTTCATATATGATTATTTATGTTTATTTCAAGGGTTGTTTTGAGAGTTCTATCAGGTATTTACCGTATTCGGTCTTTTCGAGTTTCTGTCCGAGCAGCAGCAATTGTCCGGACGAAATCCATCCTTGCCGCCAGGCTATTTCTTCGATACAGCTGACGTAGAAGCCTTGCCGGTTCTGAATGGTGGCCACGAAGTTGGAAGCCTCGAGCAGACTGTCGCAATTGCCGGTATCCAGCCAAGCGAATCCGCGTCCGAACAGTTCCACGTTCAGCGTGCCTTCTTCGAGATACAGGCGGTTCAAGTCCGTTATTTCATATTCTCCACGAGCCGAAGGCTGGAGAGAAGCGGCTTTTTCCGTTACGGTAGCGTCGTAGAAGTAAAGTCCGGGAACGGCATAATTACTCTTTGGCACCAATGGCTTTTCTTCCAGAGAAACGACTTTTCCCTGCCCGTTAAATTCTACTACGCCGTAAGCCCGCGGGTCTTTCACGTAATAGCCGAAAATGCAGGCCCCCTTTTCCACGCTGGCAGCGCGCTGGAGCATGGCGGAAAACCCCTGTCCATAAAACATATTGTCCCCAAGAATCAGACAACCTGCCTCACCATTCAGGAAATCAGCTCCCAGCACGAAGGCTTGCGCCAGTCCGTTAGGTTGTTCCTGTATTTTGTAAGAGAAAGACATTCCGAGCTCCTCACCTGAGCCCAATAAGTCCTGAAACATCGGCAAATCACGCGGAGTAGAGATGACCAGCACCTCCCGTATTCCTGCCAGCATAAGCGTTGACAGCGGATAATAAATCATCGGCTTGTCGTATACGGGCATGATTTGTTTGGAAATCGCTTTGGAAAGCGGATAAAGACGAGTGGCGCTTCCACCGGCTAGAATAATTCCTTTCATTGTCGTCTGAGTTATTCATTTACTGCGTGCAAAGGTCGGAAAGAAATCTGACGTGACAAAATGAATTGTAAGAAATCTACCCTGCCAGTTCAATTACTTCCAAGTCCTTAAACGTTCCGTTGTCGATGACAAAGCGCACCATTGTCCGCACTTTATGGAATCCGGACATGCCGGCGGCACCGGGATTGATGTGCAACATGTCCAACGTTTTATCGTATTTCACCTTTAATATATGAGAGTGTCCGCTGATAAAAAGTTTCGGCGGACGAGCCATGAGGCTGCCGATGACGGAAGGGTCGTACTTGCCCGGATAACCGCCGATATGCTTGATCAAGACCTCGGCTCCATCTACCGTGAAACGGTTTACCTGCGGAAACATCTTCCGTATTTCCTGCCCGTCTATGTTTCCGTAAACCGCCCGGAGCGGACGGAAAGCCGCCAACTTCTCGGCCACTTCTACCGAACCGATATCTCCGGCATGCCAGATTTCGTCGCATGACTCAAAATATTCGAGATACTTTTCGTCCCAATAAGCGTGGGTATCGGACAATAATCCAATTCTTGTCATAATTTTCTTTGTTTAGTCCTGCAAAGATACTATATTTGGGAAAATCTTAAAGCACATGGAAAGCAAATATAATTATTTTAAACGTGATATCAGCTGGCTCTCATTCAATTATCGGGTGTTGCTCGAAGCATTGGACGAGCGTCTGCCGCTATACGAGCGCATCAACTTCATCTCCATCTATTCTTCCAACCTGGAAGAGTTTTACAAAATTCGGGTGGCAGACCACAAGGCCGTTGCATCCGGTGCCACCGAAAGCGATGAAGAAACCGTACAATCGGCCCGTGAACTCGTAGAGGAAATCAATCAGGAAGTAAACCGCCAGCTGGACGACCGTGTACGCATTTATGAAGAAAAGATACTACCCGCCCTGCGCAAAAACCATATCATTTTCTACCAGGACAGACATGTAGAACCTTTCCATCAGCAGTTTATCAAGGACTTTTTCCGGGAAGAAATCTTCCCTTACCTGCAACCCGTGCCCGTATCGAAGGACAAAATTGTCTCTTTCCTCCGGGATAACCGGCTCTACCTCGCTATCCGTCTTTATCTGAAAGATGAAAAGAACGCCACCAACCGGAAGCCATCTTATTTCGTCATGAAACAGCCGTACGCCAAAGTGCCCCGTTTCATCGAACTTCCGTCCCATGACAACCACTTTTATATCATGTTCACCGAAGACATCATCAAAGCGAACCTCAACCTCATTTTTCCCGGCTACGACGTCGACTCCAGCTACTGCATCAAAATCTCCCGCGATGCCGATATCCTGATAGACGACACCGCCAGCAGCGCCGACCTCGTGGCACAACTGAAAAAGAAAGTAAAAAAGCGCAAAATAGGCGACGTCTGCCGCTTCGTCTACGACCGAGCCATGCCGGAGGACTTCCTCGACTTTCTGATCGACGCCTTCCGCATCCACCGTGACGAACTTGTCCCCGGTGACAAACATCTAAATCTGGAGGACCTGCGTCATCTGCCCAACCCGAACAAGTCTCTCCACCGCATCGAAAAGCCGCAACCGATGAAGCTGACCATCCTCGACGAAAAGGAATCCATCTTCAACTACGTCGCGAAAAAAGACCTGCTGTTATATTATCCGTACCACTCCTTCGAGCACTTCACGCACTTCCTCTACGAAGCAGTGCACAACCCGGAAACACGTGAAATAATGGTCACCCAATACCGGGTAGCCGAAAACTCCGCTGTTATCAACACCTTGATAGCCGCTGCCCAAAACGGCAAGAAGGTCACTGTATTTGTCGAACTCAAAGCCCGTTTCGACGAAGAGAACAACCTCGCCACTGCCGAAATGATGCAAGCTGCCGGCATCAAAATCATTTATAGCATCCCCGGCCTGAAAGTACACGCCAAAGTAGCCCTCGTTCGTCGTCGTGGGCTGAACGGCGAGAAAATCCCCAGCTACGCCTACATCAGCACGGGCAACTTCAACGAGAAGACCGCCACCCTCTATGCCGACTGCGGACTTTTCACCTGCCGCAAGGAAATAGTGAACGACCTCTACAACCTCTTCCGCACCCTGCAAGGCAAGGAAGATCCGAAATTCACCACCCTCCTTGTCGCCCGCTTCAACCTCATACCGGAACTGAACCGCCTCATCGACCGGGAAATTTCCCTTGCCGACCAAGACAAAGGCGGACGTATCATCCTCAAGATGAACGCCCTCCAAGACCCAACAATGATCAACCGACTCTACGAGGCTTCCGAGCACGGCGTACAAATCGACCTCATCGTCCGCGGTATCTGCTGCCTCATCCCGGGACAGTCATACAGCCGTAACATCCGTGTTACCCGCATTGTCGACAGTTTTCTGGAACACGCCCGCATCTGGTACTTCGGCAACGAAGGCCGCCCCAAAGTGTATATGGGCTCACCCGACTGGATGCGCCGCAACCTCTACCGCCGCATCGAAGCCGTCACTCCCATCCTCGATCCCGACCTGCGCACCAGCCTGATCGAAATGCTGAATATCCAGCTCGCCGACAATCAAAAAGCCTGCCTGGTAGACGAAAACCTGCAAAACGTATTCAAGAAAAAAACACCCGGCACACCCAACGTCCGTGCCCAATACGATTTCTACAAATGGCTGTTTGGAAATGAAGAATGAAGAATTGCTTTGCAGCGTGATAGCACAGCCAATTCTTCATTCAAAACGAATCGGAAAAGAATATATTTAGGCACGGATTACACGGATTAACACGGTTTTAGTGCTATGATTACGTAAAACAACCGTGTTAATCCGTGTAATCCGTGCCTAATCCTCAATTTATAATTTAGTTTATTTCTGTACGGATTTGAGCTAAATTAGAAGCTAGCAGTATCTTTATTGGGGCCGAATAAAAAGTCGGTAGTATCTCAAATCTCCTCCTTCGGGAAAGAGGGGAAGCCATGCGGATAGTCAGTTCAAATCCATGCAGACAGCTAGCTCAAATCCATACGGATAGTCAGCTCAAATCCGTACATAAATAAGTGACCAGTTACAATAGCAAACCAACTCAACGATTCAAACTCCCCCTAAAAATAAACGACAATACAATCCATTAAAAAAGAAGTTTCTTTCCCACATCTTTTTTCTAACTAACAAGCCATCAGCAACAAACGCCCTACAACCACACAAGCAATATAGCAAAAAACAACTCCACCGCACCACATCCCCCCTATCATCTTACATACTCCCCTCTCACCCCCCCGCATGCATCCCACCCCGCATGGTTCCCCCGGCCTACTTTTTTCTCCGTCAAGCGAGCGCCCGTAACGAAGCGTTAAGAAGGGCAGACTGTTTGAGCGTAGCGAGTTTCTGCCCTTTAGCACAGTGAAGGAAGCGAGTAGGAGAAAAAAGTAAGCCTTGAATTTTTCTTTGGTTCTTTCTTTTGTTTCAAGACAAAAGAAAGAACGCTGTAACACAAATGTAACATGTATGACATCCCCCTGCAACCTCAAATCCCGTCCTTTGCACCCGAAAAAAATAACATACACAACTTTCTTTATGGAGACAATTTACTTATGCATTATCATTTTCCTGTTCGTCCTCGCCGTCTTCGACTTGATAGTCGGTGTCAGTAACGATGCAGTCAACTTTCTGAATTCGGCGGTAGGAGCCAAGGCCGCCTCGTTCAAAACCATCCTTTTCATTGCCGGTATCGGTATTTTCATCGGTGCCTCCCTGTCCAATGGTATGATGGACATTGCCCGGCACGGCATCTACCAGCCCGAGCATTTCTACTTTGCCGAAATCATGTGTATCCTGCTCGCCGTCATGCTGACCGATGTCGTCCTGCTGGACGTATTCAATTCGATGGGGATGCCCACCTCCACCACCGTTTCGCTGGTATTCGAGTTGCTCGGAGGCACCTTCGCCCTCTCCCTGATCAAAGTAAACAATGACGCCACTCTCGCCATGGGCGACCTGATCAATACCGACAAAGCCCTTTCCGTCATCATGGCCATCTTTGTGTCCGTAGCCATTGCCTTCTTTTTTGGTATGTTAGTACAGTGGCTCGCCCGCATCATCTTCACGTTCAACTACACGAAAAACATCAAATACAGCATCGGTCTGTTCGGTGGCATAGCCGCCACTTCCATCATCTACTTCATGCTGATCAAAGGGCTGAAAGACAGCTCCTTCATGACTCCCGAAAACAAACAGTGGATACAAGACAACACCCTCTTGCTGATCGGCAGCTTCTTCGTCTTCTTCACAATACTAATGCAAGTGCTCCACTGGCTCAAAGTCAACGTATTCAAAGTAGTGGTACTGATGGGAACCTTCGCCCTCGCCCTCGCCTTCGCCGGTAACGACCTTGTCAACTTCATCGGAGTTCCTCTCGCAGGCTACTCCTCCTTCATAGATTACACCACCAACGGAACAGGAACAAGCCCGGACAGCTTCCTGATGACTTCGCTGCTGGGTCCTGCCAAAACCCCTTGGTACTTCCTGATCGGAGCGGGCACCATCATGGTCTTCGCCCTCTGTACCTCTAAAAAGGCACATGCCGTTATCAAAACCTCGGTAGACCTTTCCCGACAGGACGAAGGAGAAGAAAACTTCGGCAGCACACCGATGGCACGCACACTGGTCCGTTTCAGCATGGCCCTTGCCAACGGAACCTCCCGCATCATGCCCGAAGGCGCGAAACAATGGATCAACTCCCGTTTCCGTAAAAATGAAGCCATCATAGCCGACGGAGCCGCTTTCGACCTCGTCCGTGCCTCTGTCAACCTCGTTCTCGCCGGACTGCTCATCGCCTTGGGAACATCACTGAAACTGCCCCTCTCCACTACCTACGTCACTTTCATGGTAGCGATGGGTACCTCGCTCGCCGACCGTGCATGGGGACGTGATTCTGCCGTTTATCGTATCACAGGCGTTCTGAGCGTCATCGGTGGCTGGTTCATCACTGCCGGAGCCGCCTTCACCATCTGTTTCTTCGTAGCTCTCGTGCTGCACTATGGTGGAAACATCTCCATCATCGCACTGATCGGAATCGCCATCTTCATCCTGATCCGCAGCCAAGTGATGTACAAAAAACGCAAAGCGAAAGAGCAAGGCAACGAAACGCTGAAACAACTGATGCAAACTTCCGACAGCGAAGAGGCCCTGCAACTGATGCGTAAACATACCCGCGAGGAACTCGCCAAAGTACTGGAATACGCCGAAACGAATTTCGAACTGACCGTCACCTCCTTCATTCACGAAAACCTGCGCGGACTGCGCCGTGCCATGGGCTCTACGAAATTCGAAAAGCAACTCATCAAACAGATGAAACGCACCGGAACCGTAGCCATGTGCCGTCTCGACAACAACACCGTGCTCGAAAAAGGGCTTTACTACTACCAGGGCAACGACTTCGCCAGCGAACTGGTATACAGCATCTCGCGCCTCTGCGAGCCTTGCCTCGAACACATCGACAATAACTTCAACCCTCTTGACGCCATTCAAAAAGGTGAATTCAGCGATGTAGCCGAAGACATCACCTACTTGATTCAGCAATGCCGCAAGAAGCTGGAAAACAACGATTATCAGAATATGGAAGAAGAAATCCGTCGTGCCAACGACCTCAACGGACAGCTCTCGCAACTGAAACGCAAAGAATTGCAACGCATCCAGAGTCAAGCGGGCAGCATCCGGGTAAGTATGGTTTATCTGACTATGGTGCAGGAAGCGCAAAATGTAGTGACTTACATCATTAATCTGATGAAAGTAAGCCGTAAATTCCAAATGGAAACAGAAATGCCGTAAGGCTGCTCATCCCCAAAGCACACAACAAAAGGGTTTATCTTCAAAAAGTCTATCCAAATGAATCAAAGTATGCATTAAAGATAAACCGGAAAAAGCAAGAAGGGCTGCTCCCAAATAGAAATGAGGCAGCCCTTCTTATATTATAATAAGGTAGAACCTAAGCATCCGTCGTCTTGAAAACGAGCGAAGCCCTGCCCGAAAAAGAACACTGATATCGAAAAAGAGGAAGATAAAGTTGCGATTACAGTAAGGGAGTCGTGAAACCTAGTTGCGGAAGCAGTATTTATAGTCTGATTTACAATAAGATAAGACAGAAAAAGAGGAAAAAGAGGGACTTTAAAATATTAATAAGTCTTAGAAGAACTTGGTACATTCGTAATTGTAAACTTACCATCAATATCCGTGATAGTACCAAGAGTAGTGCCACTCACCAATACGGAGGCACCCACAACAGGCAGGCCATCTTCCTCGGCAGTTACCACACCGGTAACTCGGGATGTCTGCGCTGTCACCAGACCTATACCCACAAAAAGGAAGGTCATAAAGAACATCAATTTTCTTTTCATAAATTCTCTCTTAAATTTAACCTATAAATAGACTTCTAGTCTCTAACAGGTTGCAAAGATAACACTATTTATATCAAAATTAAAAAAGTGTTACGTTTTTAACTATAAAGTAGCATATTGAAAGAAATTATCAAAGAAATAGATACAACAAGAAGGCTCTACTATTAATTTTGCGATATTTAAACAACATAGTGCGACATAAAGAAAGTGTTAAAACCGACATTATCATAAAAAGAACATCAGGAAATCATTCAAAATGGTATCTTTTTATCATTTTATGCTTAAATAGCCTCAATAACACTTAACGCTTCCGGAAAAGAGAATCCCCCATCATACCAAGTTCTTCTAAAACTTTGCGCGTTTCCTATGTAGGAATGGTTCCGCAAACTGTAACGATCAAACAAGGAGTCATCAACGTAGTATTAAAAAGTGACGCCAAAGCACTGGATGAAGTAGTAGTAACGGCAATGGGTATCTCACGCGAAAAGAAAGCATTGGGATATGCCGTTCAGGATGTAAAATCCGAACAACTGACGCAAGCTTCCAACTCCAGTCTGGCAGGAGCGCTGCAAGGAAAAGTATCCGGTTTGGATATCAAACCTTCGAGTGGTATGCCGGGGGCATCTTCGCAGATTACGATCCGTGGTGCACGTTCTTTCTCCGGAGACAACACTCCTCTATATGTGATTGACGGAATGGCGGTAACAAGTACCCCAGACGTGGATACACAGATACAGAACAACGGTAGTGTGAGCGGTGTGGACTTTGCCAACCGTGCGGTAGACATCGACCCGAACGACATTGAAAGCATCAACATCCTCAAAGGACAGGCAGCTTCGGCACTTTACGGTATCCGTGCTTCCAATGGTGTAATCATCATCACCACCAAAAGCGGTAAGGGACTGGAGAAAGGCAAACCACAGGTCAGCTTCTCATCCAATGTCAGCTTTGACGTGATTGGGCGTCTGCCCGAATTCCAGAAAACGTATGCGCAAGGGTCCGGTGGCAATTACAGCCCTACTTCGGGGCTATCCTGGGGACCTAAAATCTCCGAACTGCCCAACGACTCCAAATACGGCGGTAACACCGACAATGAATTCACCCAAAAGCACGGCAAGCAATCCGGCAAATATTATGTGCCACAGCGCGCCTCAGCAGGTCTCGCCCCTTGGGCTGCTCCACAGGCTTACGACAACGCAAAAGATTTCTTCGAGACAGGCGTGACTTGGAGCAACTCACTGAACGTAGCGCAAACACTGGAAAAAAGTTCTTACTCCGTATCGCTGGGAAATACGCATCAGGATGGTATTATCCCCAAAACAGGTATGGACAGATATAACGTGAAAGTGAGCGCAGAAACAAAGCTGACCAATAATTTCACGACAGGTTTCGCCGGAAATTACATCACAACTTCCATCGACAAAGCGGTAACTTCCGGAAACGGTCTGCTGAGAACCGTTTACGCATCTCCCGCAAGCTACGACCTGGCAGGTATTCCTAGCCATGTGGACGGTGACATCTATAAGCAAAATTCTTTCCGCGGCAGTTTTGACAACGCTTACTGGGCGATAGACAACAACAAATATACGGAAGACACCAACCGTTTCTTCGGAAATATATACGCCAACTACCAAACAGATTTCGGCACCGCCAACCACAAGCTGAATGCGAAATACATGGTGGGTGTTGACGCCTACACCACGCACTACTCCGACAGCTACGGATACGGAAGCAACACCGGAGGCGGTCGCGGCCAGATAGAAAACTACGGCTGGACAAACGCTACCTACAACTCATTGCTGACCATCAATTACGACTGGCACATCAATGACGACTGGGGCCTGAATGCTGTAGTCGGTAATGAGTTCATCCAAAGCAACAGAAAGAAATACTACGAATACGGATCAAACTACAACTTCGCAGGGTGGAACCACATTAACAATGCCACCACTCAGCAAACGGAAGAGGAAAGGTGGAAAAACCGTACAGTCGGTTTCTTCGCCAACGTATCGGCTGCGTACAGAAACATGCTTTATCTGACAGTAACCGGACGTCAAGACTATGTATCCAACATGCCGCGTGACAACCGTTCGTTCTTCTATCCTTCCGTGTCAGCAGGGTTCATCCTGACAGAACTCGAGGAACTGAAAAACGACGTAGTCAATTACGCCAAACTGAGAGTTTCTTATGCAGAAGTAGGACAGGCAGGGGATTTCCTTGAAAATTATTACTCGACTCCAACGTACGGAGGAGGTTTTTATTCGCTGAACCCCATTATGTACCCGATCAAAGGTACCACTGCGTACACCCCTTATTACACCATATTCGACCCGAATCTGAAACCTCAGAATACACGTTCTTACGAAATCGGTGCTGACGTGAATTTCTTCAACAACCTGATCACGTTGAACTACACTTATTCGCGCCAAAACGTTACAGACCAAATATTCTCAGTGCCTTTGGCTTCTTCTACCGGCGCCAGCAAACTGTTGACCAACGGTGGTAAAATTCATACCGACACGCATGAAATCACATTGGGCTTCAACCCGATCCGCACTAAGAATATCGACTGGGATTTCGCTTTCAACTGGACAAAGATTGACAACTATGTAGACGAACTGGCTCCGGGCGTAGAAAACATCTCACTAGGAGGTTACGTCACTCCACAGGTTCGCGCATCGGCAGGAGAAAAATTCCCTGTCATCTACGGCGTAGGTTACAAGAGAGACGCTGACGGCAACCGACTGGTTGACGAAAACGGTCTGCCCATCGCCGGCGAAGCGCAAGTGATCGGAAAAGTTTCTCCGGATTTCGTAATGGGCTTCAACACTTCATTACGCCTGTGGAAATGTACCATCAGTGCTGTTCTCGACTGGAAACAAGGCGGTCAGATGTACAGCAGAACCACCGGTCTGTCCGACTATTACGGTGTAAGCAAAAGAACAGAGAACCGTGAAGGAACAATCATCTTTGACGGTTACAAACAGGATGGAACCAAAAACGACATCGCCATCACAGGAGCCAATGCACAGCAAGTGTACTACAGCCGTCTGAACGATATTGATGAATCTTCCGTATATGACAATTCTTTCATCAAACTTCGCGAAGTTGCAGTGAGCTACAAAGTACTCCAGAAAAAATGGATGGAACTTTCTGTGAACGCGTTCGCCAGAAACATTTTGGTTTGGGCGCAAATGCCTGACCTCGACCCGGAAGCCAGCCAAGGAAACAACAACATGTCCGGAGCTTTCGAAGACTATTCAATGCCGCAAACAGCTAGCTTTGGTTTCGGCTTTAATATTAAATTTTAATCTGCAAGACAATGAAAAAATATAAATCAATAGGAAAATTGCTGGCAGTTTCTTTCTTTACTGCTGTCATTGCTTCTGCTTGTACGGAAGATGCAATGGACAAAGTCAACAAGAATCCCAATAATCCGCAGGATGCCCCGGCGAAATTTTTGATAACCGACTTGGGAGTCAGCACTGCATTCAGTACAGTAGGGGGAGATTTTTCACTCTATTCGTCCGTTTATATGGAACACGAAGCGGGCATCGGCAACCAGCTCTACCGCGCAGAAGTCCGCAGCGGTGAACCGACCACTGCCACCACTTACAATAATGCGTGGATCAGCGTTTACGCCAATATTAAGAATGCAAAAATTGTGATCAATAAATGCCAGGAAGATCCCTCGGAAAAAGGAAATGTGGTAACTGAAGCGATAGCCAGAATCCTCCTGGCTTACAACGGCGCGGTAGTAGCCGATGTGTTCGGAGACACTCCTTTCAGCGAAACAGGAATTTTGAATCCGGACGGTACGCCGATGTATATGCAGCCTAAAATCGATTCGCAAGAATCTATCTACAAAGAAGTTATGCAGAACTTGGATGACGCCATCACGCTCTTGAAAGATGGAACAGCCGAAGACGAAGGTCTGTCCGGTGCAGTTGGATCTAAAGACCTCATCTATGGGTCGGACCCGGATGCACAAGCCGGCCTGTGGCTCAAGACGGCTTATGCCCTGAAAGCACGCTATACAATGCGCTTGCTCAACAAAAGCGCCAACCAGACAACTGACCTCCAGAATATCCTGACCTATGTAAGCAAATCATTTACAGATGCAAGTGAAGAGTGCAAACTGGATATTTATGACGGCGACTCTCAGTTAAATCCTCTCTGGGCTTTCAGTTATAGCCGCAACAGTCTTGCTGCCAGCGAAAGCCTTATCGAGAAATTTGCAGAAAGAAATGACCCGAGAGCCCCACGGTCATTTACTCAACCTGATCCGAGCGGAAATGTCGCTTACGGAGGTGGTGCAAAGCAAGCCACTACAATCGATGCTATCAAAGTGGCTCCTAACGGCACCCCTCAGGAATTACAGAATAATTACGGCATGTCTATGGCCTCATGGGCTATGACTGCGCCTACACAACTGATCAGCTATCATGAAGTTAAATTCCTTGAAGCAGAAGCACTGTGCCGCCTTGGAGGCAGAACTGATGATGCCAAAGCAGCTTTGAAAGATGCAGTTGTCGCCGCATTCTCCAATCTGGAAAATACAGTTGCCGACGCTGCCAGAAACTGGTTAGGTGGAAAAGCCGACTTTTTGGGTAATGCCGTTGCTGAAGCTTATTTTGACAACGAAGTAGCTCCTCTCTTTGCCGCTAACCCATTAAAAGAAACAATGATACAAAAATATCTGGCATTCTTCGGAGCATCCGGCGAATCTCTGGAAGCTTACAACGATTATCGTCGTATGAAAGGCGCAAACGAGAATTTAGTGGAGCTGAAAAATCCGCTGAACTCAAACAGATTCCCGCTGCGTTTTGGTTACGGAGCAGATGACGTATTGGCCAATGTAGCCATTAAAGAAGCCTTCGGTGACTGGCAATACGTATATTCCGAACCCGTTTGGTGGGCAGGCGGAAGCCGATAAAAATTGCTCTTAAATCTCTCAAAGGAGAGCTTTACATAGAGTCGTTTCTGAACTCTAACAAATTAACGGAAACGAACAGAAATAGGCTGACCGTGAGGTTCGCCTATTTTACTTTTAAAGGCTTTTCCCGCCAAAGGGGCAAGCCACTCCAACGTCCGGGTTACAGGATCAATCTGAAAACCCGGTTTACACTGAAACGTCCGGACATAGTTGACGGGGACAATGTGGATTTTCATATATAAGAATCCATATAATCCCCGTCAGCCATTTGTTAATATCACAAATACAAAACAGGAAAAAACGCCTGCGTTGTTATACCTTATTTCTACTCTTCAATACCGTTTTGCCGAATAAAGATCGTTTTTACCGAAGCAAAGGACTATTTACCGGGAAAAAACGGCTTACCAGACAAGTTCGGGAAAATACTTCGTCAGCGTACCGCGAAGAATCGACAACGTAATCGGCTTCACCAGCACTTCACTGGCTCCCGCATTCATCGCATTCTCCTTGTCAGAGCTGAAAGCATAGGCAGTCTGCATGATGATAGGAATTTCCTTGTTTTCCTCGCGAATAATCTTTGTAGCATCCAGTCCGTTCATCACAGGCATTTTGATGTCCATCAGGATCGCTTTGGCCTCTTTGCCGTATTCCTTGAACAGTGCCACGATTTCTTCACCGTTTTTCGCCCACTGTATATCACATTTCTTTCCGATGATTGCTTTGATCAGTTTGAAGTTGCTGTCGTCGTCTTCAGCCACTAGGATAAGAGGTCTGAATTCATTTGTTTGTCCGCCTTCCATATCGTTTCTATATTATTTTTAAATTTATTCTTTTTAATTACTTTTTAGTCAACATATTTCAGTTAATAATGCTTTTCAGCCCGCAAGTTATAAAAAAGATTGATATATTTCGCTATCTTTGCGCCTCAAATTATAAAGAATTGTATGATTTCCATAGACGGACTAGCCGTAGAGTTTAGCGGCACTACCCTATTTAGTGATATTTCTTTCGTTATCAATGAAAAAGACCGCATCGCCCTGATGGGAAAAAACGGAGCGGGGAAAAGTACGTTACTCAAGATTCTGGCAGGGGTCAGACAGCCTACCCGTGGTAAGGTATCGGCCCCAAAAGACTGCGTGGTAGCCTATCTTCCACAGCATTTGATGACGGAAGACGGCAGAACGGTGTTTGCCGAAACAGCACAGGCTTTCGCACATCTGCACGAGATGGAAGCACGGATCGACGCACTGAACAAGGAGTTGGAAACGAGAACAGACTACGAAAGCGACAGTTATATGGCGCTCATAGAGGAAGTATCCGCCCTGAGCGAAAAATTTTACTCCATCGACGCCACCAACTACGAAGAGGATGTAGAAAAATCATTACTTGGTCTCGGTTTTACCCGCGAAGATTTCCAGCGGCAGACAAGCGACTTCAGCGGTGGCTGGCGCATGCGTATCGAACTCGCCAAACTGTTGCTGCAAAAACCGGACGTACTCCTGCTCGACGAGCCGACCAACCATCTGGACATCGAATCGATCCAGTGGCTGGAAGATTTCCTGATAAATAACGGCAAAGCGGTCATCGTGATCAGCCACGACCGTAAATTCGTGGACAACATCACCACCCGCACCATCGAAGTTACGATGGGACGTATCTACGACTACAAAGTTAACTACTCCCAATATCTGCAACTGCGCAAGGAACGTCGCGAACAGCAACAGAAGGCTTATGACGAACAGCAGAAATTCATCGCCGAGACGGAAGCATTCATCGAACGTTTCAAGGGGACGTATTCGAAGACTTTACAGGTGCAGAGCCGTGTCAAGATGCTGGAGAAACTGGAGCTGCTGGAAGTAGACGAAGAAGATACCTCGGCACTACGGCTGAAGTTCCCTCCTTCGCCCCGTTCGGGCAGCTATCCTGTCACGATGGAAGGCGTAGGAAAGACATACGGAGACCATGTCGTATTCCGCAATGCCAATCTGACGATTGAACGTGGCGATAAAGTGGCTTTTGTAGGCAAGAACGGTGAGGGAAAATCGACGCTTGTCAAATGTATCATGAACGAGATCGACCATGACGGCACACTGACACTGGGACATAATGTACAAATCGGATATTTCGCCCAGAACCAGGCCTCGCTGATGGATGAAAACCTGACAGTGTTCCAGACAATTGACGATGTGGCCAAAGGAGAAATACGCAACAAGATACGTGATTTGCTCGGTGCATTCATGTTTGGCGGACCGGAGGAGTCTATGAAAAAAGTCAAAGTGCTTTCGGGAGGGGAACGTACCCGTCTGGCAATGATCAAGCTCTTGCTGGAACCGGTCAACCTACTGATTCTGGATGAGCCGACCAACCACCTCGACATGAAAACCAAAGATATCCTCAAACAAGCGCTGATGGATTTTGACGGTACGCTGATTGTCGTTTCGCACGACCGTGACTTCCTTGACGGACTGGTGACGAAAGTTTACGAATTCGGCAATAAGAAGGTGACAGAGCATCTTTGCGGCATCTACGAATTCCTCGAAAAGAAGAAAATGGACTCGTTGCAGGAACTGGAAAAGAAATAATAAACAATAAAAAGACATGATCTGCTTTAGGTGAAAAGAAAAGTATTTGTATATTTGTCACATTATATCTGAAACAGATAATTTGAAATGGATGAAACAAGGCAATTATATATTATAAGCGGATGCAATGGAGCTGGAAAAACAACAGCTTCTTACACTGTATTGCCTGAAATATTATTGTGCAAAGAATTTGTCAATGCTGATGAGATTGCAAAAGGGTTATCACCGTTCAATCCGGAAAGTATGGCTATAGAAGCCGGACGTTTAATGTTGAAACGTATTGACGAGCTATTGGCAGCAAGAATTAGTTTCTCCATTGAAACGACATTAGCGACTCGCTCGTATACACGACTCATTACGAGAGCACAAAATGCCGGATATAAAGTAAGCCTGATCTATTTTTGGCTGAATTCTCCAGAATTAGCAGTCAACCGTGTATTACAACGGGTCAACGAAGGAGGGCACAATGTGCCTATAGATACAATCTACCGCCGCTATCAGGCAGGCATAAACAACCTGTTCCGAATATATGCGTCACGTGTAGATTATTGGTTATTAGCAGATAACAGTGTCTCTCCCCGAGTAATCGTAGCCGAAGGCTGCCAACAAGGTGAGGACCGGATATACGAACTTGAACTTTTTAATCGCATCAAAAGTTATGTCAAATAATGAAATGCAAGAATTGAGTGATAAACTGCGGCGTGGGCTTCAACTGGCCGAACAACGGCTACTGGAAAAAAATGCCCGCCACGGTAAACTCCTTAGCCAAGGCACGCCCGATGGAAAAGTGATTTACGTTTCCGCCACAGAATTGCTCGAACGCTTGCAGGAACAAGAGAAAGAGAAAAGGATAGGGTCGGAAAAGAAATAATGAAGTTTTACAATTAAAGATATATTGGAAGTTTCACTAAATTTGAAAGCATTTTTGTAAAATAAAGGATGAAAGGGAAGAAACGATTTATAGTAACGATGCTGTTCATTATCAACATTATTATGTTGGTAGCCGCCGTTATTCCCCATCATCACCACCCCAACGGGATGATCTGCATGAAGCAGGACCAACCGGTTGAGCAGCAATGCCCCAACCACCATCATCACCCCGCCAGCGACTCATGCTGCAGCAGCGAATGCATGACACGCTTCCATTCTCCTATCCCCTCCGTACACACTGACAGCGGTCCGAACTACGTATTCATCGCCACCCTGTTTACGGATGTGATCATCGAACATTTATTACGACCGCAGGAAAGACGAGTCAAGAACTACTACATCTATCGTGAATCCCTGCATGGTACGAAAATTCCTCGTACCTCCTCCCTTCGCGCCCCTCCCTACTCTGTTTTTGCGTAAAGACGTAAATGCAAGCAAGTTGCATCTGCGTTACTCTATCTTTGCAGCGTAAAATAAACAGTAAAACTTAGTAGGGAAATTACATTTATGAAGAAACTTATCTTTATAGGAGTGCTGGGCTTATTCGCCCTTGGCTCTTGCAATAGTAAAAAGACCGGTCATGAAGGACATGACCACGAAACCGTCACACACAATCATGATGAGCACGAAGGACATGATCACGAAACAGAAGGACATGACCACGAAGCCGAAGGTGCCGACCATTCACACGAAGGTGAATGCAGCGGAGGCCACGACCACGACAAGGATGCCGGAAAGAGCAGTAAGGCTGCCGGCGAACACAGTGAACCAGCCGGAGAACACAGCGACGAAATCATTCTCCCGAAAGCGAAAGCCGACGCAGCCGGTGTGAAGGTCAGCACCATCACACCGGCCCCCTTCCAGCAAGTCATCAAAACAAGCGGACAGGTATTAGCTGCCCAAGGAGACGAATCGGTTGCCGTAGCTACGGTAGCCGGAGTCGTTTCTTTCCGTGGAAAAGTGACGGAAGGAATGAGCGTTGGCCGCGGCACTCCTCTGATTACCATTTCTTCGCACAACATCGCCGACGGTGATCCGGTACAACGTGCCCGAATCGCTTATGAGGTGTCTAAAAAGGAATACGAGCGAATGAAGTCACTTGTCAAAAACAAGATTGTGTCTGACAAAGATTTCGCACAAGCGGAGCAGAACTACGAGAATGCGCGTCTCAGCTACGAAGCACTTGCCAAAAATCATTCTGCCATAGGCCAGAATATCACCGCGCCCATTGCCGGATACGTGAAAAGCATTCTGGTCAACGAGGGAGACTACGTCACCATCGGTCAGCCACTGGTCAGCGTGACGCAGAACCGCCGGCTTTTCCTCCGCGCTGAAGTATCGGAAAAATACTATCCATACCTGCGCACTATCAGTTCCGCCAATTTCCAGACTCCTTATAATAATAAGGTGTACGAACTGAAAGAACTGAGCGGCAAACTGCTTTCCTTCGGAAAAACGTCCGGAGACAACTCATTCTATGTGCCCGTCACTTTCGAATTTGACAATAAAGGCGAAGTGATTCCGGGATCATTTGTCGAAGTTTACCTGCTTTCCTCTGAACTGGAAAACGTGATCTCTTTACCTCGCACCGCCTTAACGGAAGAGCAAGGTATCTTCTTCGTATACCTGCAACTGGATGAAGAAGGCTATAAAAAGCAGGAAGTAACTCTCGGTGCCGACAATGGCAAAAGCGTACAAATACTGACCGGAGTCAAGGCCGGAGACCGCGTAGTGACCGAAGGGGCTTATCAGGTTCGTCTGGCAAGTGCAAGCAACGCCATACCTGCGCACAGCCACGAACATTAGCGGCAGCAGCAAGGTGCCGTAAGCGGATTTCCTTGTAGTGCACACAGAATTAGTTATAATTACGCAAGTTTACCCCCTGCACAGCTTCTTCAAAAGTGAACGGGGGAACCAAACTTAATCAATGAAATATCATGCTAAATAAAATCATACATTACTCCCTGCACAACCGACTGGTTGTGCTCTGCGCGGCCATTCTCCTGCTCATCGGGGGAACTTACACCGCCATGCATACGGAAGTAGACGTGTTCCCCGACCTGAACGCCCCGACAGTGGTCATCATGACCGAAGCCAACGGTATGGCAGCCGAGGAAGTGGAACAGCTCGTCACCTTCCCCGTCGAAACAGCCGTAAACGGGGCTACCGGCGTGCGCCGTGTCCGTTCTTCGTCGACCAACGGTTTCTCCGTTGTCTGGGTAGAATTCGACTGGGGCACAGATATATACCTCGCCCGTCAAATCGTCAGCGAAAAACTGGCGGTAGTCAGCGAGTCACTTCCTGTCAACGTAGGCAAACCCACGCTGGGCCCCCAGTCATCCATCCTGGGCGAAATGCTGATTGTCGGTCTGACCGCCGACTCCACCTCTATGCTCGATCTCCGGACGATTGCCGACTGGACCATCCGCCCGCGCCTGCTCTCCACCGGAGGGGTGGCACAAGTAGCAGTGCTCGGAGGTGATATCAAGGAATACCAGATTCAGCTGGACCCCGAACGGATGCGCCACTATGGGGTGTCGATGGGCGAAGTAATGGCTGTCACCCAAGATATGAATCTGAACGCCAACGGAGGCGTACTTTATGAATTCGGAAATGAATACATCGTGCGCGGAGTACTTTCCACCCAAAAAGTGGAAGAACTCGGCAAAGCGGTAGTGAAGACGGTGAACAGCTTTCCGGTGACACTGGAAGATATCGCCGACGTAAAAGTAGGGCCGAAAGCCCCGAAACTGGGTACTGCCTCGGAACGTGGCAAACCCGCCGTATTAATGACCGTCACCAAACAGCCCGCCACCAGTACACTGGAATTGACGGACAAACTGGAAGCTTCCCTGCAAGACCTTCAGAAGAATCTGCCTGCGGACGTAAAAGTTTCTACAGACATTTTCCGCCAGAGCCGCTTTATCGAAAGCTCTATCGGCAACGTGAAGAAGTCCCTTTTCGAAGGAGGTATCTTCGTCGTCATCGTACTTTTCCTGTTTTTGGCCAATGTGCGCACCACACTGATTTCACTGGTGACACTGCCTCTCTCACTGCTCGTCTCTATCCTCACGCTTCACTACATGGGGCTGACAATCAACACGATGAGTCTGGGAGGTATGGCGATTGCCATCGGTTCGCTGGTGGACGACGCCATTGTCGATGTGGAAAATGTATACAAGCGGCTGCGGGAAAACCGTCAGAAAGCGGAAGCTGAACGACTCAGCACACTGGAAGTGGTATTCAACGCTTCGAAGGAAGTGCGAATGCCGATTCTTAACTCAACGCTGATCATCGTTGTCAGTTTCATCCCTTTGTTCTTCCTGAGTGGAATGGAAGGACGCATGCTGGTGCCGCTGGGCATTGCATTCATCGTGGCGCTGTTCGCTTCTACGGTGGTTGCCCTGACACTGACTCCGGTACTCTGCTCGTATCTGCTGGGCAGCAACAAGACCAATAAAGAACTGAAAGAATCGTTCGTAGCCCGCTGGATGAAAGGCATTTACGAGAAAGCGCTGACATGGGTGCTGGCACACAAACGTGCGACGCTGGGAGGTACAATCGCCCTCTTTCTCGTTGCTCTGGGGGTATTCTTCACACTCGGACGCAGCTTCCTGCCTTCGTTCAATGAGGGCTCGTTTACCATCAATATCAGTTCGCTGCCGGGTATTTCGCTGGAAGAGAGCAACAAAATGGGACACCGTGCCGAAGAACTGCTGCTCACCATCCCCGAAATACAAACCGTAGCCCGCAAAACGGGACGTGCCGAACTGGATGAACATGCGCTCGGAGTAAACGTTTCGGAAATAGAGGCCCCGTTCGAACTGAAAGACCGCCCGCGCAGCGAACTCGTTGCCGAGGTACGCGAAAAGCTCGGAACGATCACAGGAGCGAACATCGAAATTGGTCAGCCCATCAGCCACCGTATCGACGCGATGTTGTCCGGTACGAAAGCAAATATCGCCATCAAACTATTCGGAGATGACCTGAACAAGATGTTCTCACTGGGAAATCAGATCAAGGGAGCCATCAGTGACATTCCGGGAATTGCCGACCTGAACGTGGAACAGCAAATCGAACGCCCGCAGCTGAAAATACAGCCCAAACGGGAAATGCTGGCGAAATTCGGCATCACCTTGCCGGAATTCTCCGAATACGTGAACGTGGCGCTGGCAGGAAAAGTCATCTCGCAAGTGTACGAGCAGGGCAAAAGCTTCGACCTCATCGTGAAGGTGAAGGACGACGCACGCGACGAAATGGAGAAAATACGTAACTTAATGGTGGATACCAACGACGGACGCAAAGTTCCGCTGAACTACGTAGCGGAAGTCGTTTCCTCGATGGGACCGAACACGATCAACCGCGAAAACGTAAAACGGAAAATCGTCATCTCCGCGAATGTAGCCGACCGTGACCTCCGCAGTGTTGTCAACGATATTCAGAAGCAGGTTGATGCCTCCATTCAGTTGCCCGAAGGCTACCACATCGAATATGGCGGCCAGTTTGAAAGCGAACAGGCAGCCAGCCGCACCTTGGCGTTGACCTCTTTTATGAGCATCGTCATTATCTTCCTGCTGCTCTACCACGAATTCCGCAGTGTCAAAGAATCGGGTGTGATTTTGCTGAACCTGCCGCTGGCGTTGATCGGCGGTGTCTTTGCTCTCGTCATCACGACCGGAGAAGTGAGTATTCCGGCAATTATCGGTTTCATCTCTCTGTTCGGCATAGCGACCCGTAACGGTATGCTGCTCATCAGCCACTACAACCATCTGCAACAGGTAGAGGGATTGAACGTGTACGACAGTGTGATACAAGGCTCTCTCGACCGTCTGAACCCGATTCTGATGACGGCTCTCTCCTCTGCCCTGGCACTGATTCCGTTGGCTTTGGGCGGTGATTTGCCGGGCAACGAGATCCAGAGCCCGATGGCGAAGGTAATTTTGGGCGGACTTTTAACATCGACTTTCCTGAACGGTTTCATCGTTCCGATTGTTTATCTGATGATGCACCGGAAAAAAGAAGGTGAAGTCGCTGAAATTCAGGGAGGAACGATAGAGGCTGCAACAGAAACCGTGTAGCCGGCTACGGAGGATAAATAGAAACGAATAAAGAAAAAAGTATGAAACGAATCATCATTATAGGCTCTTTGATAAGTTGCGCACTTCTCGCCCCGACGGGCGAAGTGCGCGCCCAAAGCGGTATCGAACAGGTTTTGAAGAATATTGAAACCAACAATAAGGAGTTGCAGGCAAATGCCCAGCTGATCGCTTCGCAAAAGCTGGAAGCCAAAACGGACAACAACCTGCCTGATCCGACATTGTCTTATGCTCACCTTTGGGGCGCGAAAGATAAAAACGAAACGATTGGCGAACTTGTTGTCTCGCAAAGCTTCGATTTTCCGAGTTTATACGCCACCCGCAACAAACTGAATCGGCTGAAGGCAGGTGCTTTTGACAGTCAGGCGATCGTTTTCCGGCAGGAAAAGTTACTGCTGGCGAAAGAGGTGTGCCTGGACATTATTATGCTCCGCCAGCAAAAGCACATTCTGGAGGAACGGCTGCGCAATGCGGAAGAACTCGCCAAAATGTACGCTAAACGCCTGCAAACCGGAGATGCGAACGCACTGGAAACGAATAAAATCAATCTGGAACTGCTGAATGTCAAAACGGAAACTTCGCTCAATGAGACCGCCCTGCGTAATAAACTGCAGGAACTGAACACATTGAACGGCAACATCCCCGTAGTTTTCGAAGAAAGCGCGTATCCCGCAACGCCTTTCCCCGCCGACTATCAGATGCTGAAATCGGAAGTGCTTTCTGCCGACCGCACCCTGATGGCGTTCAACAACGAAAGCCTCGTTGCCCGCAAGCAGATCGCCGTCAACAAATCGCAATGGCTCCCGAAGCTGGAACTCGGCTATCGCCGGAACACGGAAACCGGAACTCCATTCAACGGAGTAGTAGTCGGCTTCTCCTTCCCGCTTTTCGAGAACCGTAACAAAGTGAAGATAGCCAAAGCACAAGCGCTGAACATCGACTTGCAAAAAGACAACGCCGCCCTGCAAGTGGAATCTGAACTGGCGCAGCTTTATCGGGAAGCCAAGACACTGCATACTTCGATGGAGGAATACCGGAAAACCTTTCAGGCGCAACAAGACCTCGCCCTGCTGAAACAAGCTCTGACAGGGGGACAAATCAGTATGATCGAGTATTTTGTGGAAGTATCCGTCATTTATCAAAGTCATCAGAATTATCTCCAATTGGAGAATCAATATCAAAAGGCGATGGCACGGATTTATAAAAGCAAGTTATAAATTCTTCTTTATTTCGTCTTTATGATTGAATAAATAAAAAGAATGCATTACATTTGGGGAGTATAAAAACACTAAACTATTATGAAAACTAGAACCCTCTCTTACTCCTCCATTTTGTTTTGCATTCTTCTTTTATGGAGTGCCTGCAAAGAGGATGCCGACGCTCCTCTCCGGTTTTATGACAGCAAATACGAGGTGCCCATGGGTGGAAGACGCTACCTGGGAATTGAAAGCGGAAACGGAGATTACTCACTGGAAATTGGAAATGCTCACATCGCAAGCGCCGGAACAGAAATCGGCTGGAGCGGAGTTCCTGCCGGATGCCAGATTTACGTAACCGGTATTCTCACCGGAAGCACTTACCTGAAAGTGACGGACAATGCCACACAGGAAACGTGTACCCTGCCCATCAAAGTAGTGGATAACTACGAAGATATAAATCTGATTCGCAACTCTATACGTCCCAACATAGACAAGAATCTCCTGCCCGGCATCGACGACATCTTTCTCATCAGCAACGCTGCCCGGGACGCTTACTTCTTCAAACAAGGAAAGCAAACTGCCTTTTCATCAGGACTGGAGTTAATCACCAAGGGAAGTTATGCATTGGAACAAGGAACGGAGGATAGACTGACATTAAGCCTTACTTTTTCGCTGGACGCAGCACCGCCCTCAGAACATAAATTCATCTTATGGGGAACTCCCTACTTATCTCACCGACTGGACAAGAACCTGCAACTGAACTGGGGGACACCGCCTCTCGAAGATACCCGGACATCGCCCGAGCCGCCTCCATCCTATACATTGGAAGAAATTACGGAAGGAGGAGAACCGGGAACAGGCAGACAAATCGGTTTCATGCTGAATTATAAGGAAATACCTACCGGAATACTTCCTTAAGAATGAACTAAATGAAGAATGATGAATGAAGAATTACTGTGCAGCGTGATAGCGCAGCCCATTCTTCATTCAAAACTGTACAGAAATGAACTAAATTATAAATTGAGGATTAGGCACGGATTACACGGATTTCACGGTTTTAGTGCTATGATTACGTAAAACAACCGTGTTAATCCGTGTAATCCGTGCCTAAATATATTCTTTTCTGATAAAGAATGAACTAAATGAAGAATTACTGTGCAGCGTGGATAGCGCAGCCCATTCTTCATTCTTCATTTTAAAAAGTCCGTATTTCCTCCGGCAAATACCCGCTACGGATGCGCCATTCCTGCGGATAAAGATTATTGGCCCGATTACCGATATTCTTCACAAATCCGAGAGGAATATTCCGGTAAGTAAGCAATACATAACCGCGAGGGGCTGTTTCCGACAAGGCGATAGCCTCTTTTCGTAAATAAGCGATAGCTTGTTCATAACTCACTTCTTCCGTATCAAAAGCATCCTGCCGCAAAAGTGAAGCACTCATAGCCAACGCATGAGCAGGACTCAGATCCTTTCCCTTCACCTCACCTATCAGTACACCTGCCTGCACCACTTTCAAATACTGCTTCATGGCAGCCAGCTCATCCATATATTGCTGCGGAAAGGCTTTTACCTCTTTTTCTTCCGCCAACAGAGCATATCTTTCAGCATTTTCACTGTTCAGCCAACTGCCTGCCAACGTCCTATTTTCTTTCGAAACAGGAGAAGAAGTCACCGCCCCTCCTTTCTTATCTTTCTTCTTTGCAGCCTTCACTTTGGAAAAAGAAAATACAACATTCTCCTCCTCTTCCACTTCCGGTTTGCGAAGTGCGGCCAAAAAGAAACCTTCGCCTTTTGTCTTATGGGGAAGGAAATGATAGACAGGAAAACTCTTCAGAAACTCGCCCTCTCCATTGAGTAAATTCCCCGTTATATTCCATTCTTCCCGGACATCCAAAGGCAGCAGTTCGGCACCAAACTCTTCCTGAATCCAGCGTACGTTCTCTTCATCTTCTTTGGTATTATAGGTACACGTACTATATATCAATATACCTCCCGGTTTCAGACAAGGCCAGATGTCCGCAATAATCCGCCGCTGACGCTGCCAGCAGATTTCTACGTTTTCCGGGCTCCACTCCTCCACAGCTACGGGATCTTTACGAAACATTCCCTCACCCGAACAGGGTACATCAGTCAGAATGACGTCAAAGAAAGACGAAAGTGCCGAGAAATCAGCCGGATCATTGTTGGTTACGACCACATCCGGATGCCCCCACTTAGTCAGATTCTCCGCCAGCACCTGAGAACGGTTTCGGATCACCTCATTCGCCACGAGCAGACTTCCTTCGGGAAGCACACTACGCGCATGAGTAGACTTCCCGCCGGGTGCCGCACAAAGATCGAGCATCATCACCGGAGCATTGACATATTGCCGCAACACCTGCTCCACAAACATGGACGACGCCTCCTGTACGTAATAACAACCGGCATGAAACAACGGATCGAACGTAAACGTCAGACGCTCATCAAGGTAGTAGCCGTCGGATGCCCAAGGAACTTTGTTTAATGAAGAATGATGAATGAAGAATGAAGAATGGGCTGCGCCGGCATTTTGTGAAAGTGCTCCCAACTTTTCATTCAATCGAATGCTGACAGGAGGTTCTTGCTGCAAGGCGACAGCCAGTTTTTCATATTCTTCGTTGCCCAGCAAGGCGCGGGTATAGTCGATAAAAGAAGCGGGTAAATTCATTTTTCATTTATTAATTCCTGCAAATATCAAAAATATTTCGTCTCTTTGCAACTTTCTGACATACGAACTACGTCTAACAGACAAAGAAACAAATAAAAAAATAATCATATGAAACGAATTGTAATTGCTTTACTGGTCCTGATGACCATTTTTTCTCTGGCAAATGCCCAGAAACAGACCACTGTTATCAACGATTCTACCGGAAACGTAAAAGTGACCGTGACCAAGGACAAAGATGCAAAAACAAATGCCGGCAACACTGCCGTGACAGTGGTCGGCATGGATGACGAAGACACCGATACCACCCATGTAAGTACAAGCAAAGCGAGCACCCCTCGCGGACCGCACGGAAAAGCAAGTATCTCCATCGTTTCTGACGATGACGACTTCCCGTTCAATAATTTCGGAAATGCAGTCGGAGGAGGCATTCTGGTAGCCATTATCAGCATCATTGCCATTTTCGGAATGCCGGTATTCATCATATTTGTAGTCTTCTTCTTCCGCTACAAGAACCGGAAGGCACGTTATCGCCTTGCCGAACAGGCACTTGCAGCCGGACAGCCGCTGCCGGAAGGATTCATCCGGGAAAGCAAACCGACGGATCAACGCACGCAAGGTATCAGAAACACCTTCACAGGCATCGGACTCTTCATATTCCTCTGGGCGATTACCGGCGAATTCGGAATCGGAGCGATCGGACTGCTCGTTATGTTCATGGGAATCGGGCAATGGCTGGTCGGCTACAAACAACAAAATAACCAAGAGTCCACCTACCGGACCTCATTCACAGACAGAGAGAAAAACGGCAGAAACACCGGAACCGGCAATTTCAACACTCGCTTCACCGAAGAAAAAAACGAAGCTGTCAATACAGAGTCAGAGTCCGCCACCGAGAGGAACGAGACAAGAATCTCGGAGAAAAACGACGAAGAGAAGAACGAAGAAAATAAATGAGCCAACTCAACGATATATCGCTAGTCGCACAGGTCGTGGTGTTCAAAAACACCAGGGCCTTCGACCAGTTGGTGCAAAAGTACCAGTCGCCTGTCAGACGTTTCTTCCTGCATCTGACCTGCGGTGACAACGAATTGAGTGACGATCTGGCGCAAGATACCTTCATCAAAGCATACACCAATCTGGCTTCTTTCCGAAACTTGTCGAGTTTCTCTACGTGGCTGTATCGTATTGCTTATAATATATTTTATGACTATATTCGCAGCCGAAAGGAGATGGCGGACCTGGATACCAGGGAAGTAGACGCTGCCAACTACACGGAACAAGCGAACATAGGGCAGACAATGGATGTTTATCAGTCACTCAAATCGCTGAAGGAAGTGGAACGAACCTGCATCACGCTGTTTTACATGGAAGATGTAAGCATCGACAAGATTGCAGGAATCATGGGAATACCGGCAGGAACAGTGAAAAGCCACCTGTCGCGTGGAAAAGAGAAATTAGCAACGTATTTAACAAGAAACGGTTATGACGGAAATAGATAATGATAAACTTCTGAAAGATTTCTTCGCAGAGAACAAGCGGGAAATAGCCGACAACGGATTCAGCCGTCGCGTCATGCACCAACTGCCCGATCGCAGCAATCGACTGGCACGTCTTTGGACGCTATTTGTAATGACAGTAGGAGCAGTGCTCTTCATCACTCTGGGCGGACTGCAAGCTGTATGGGAAACACTGAGGGAAGTACTGATCGGCATGATCAACCACGGTGCAGCCAGCCTCGATCCGAAATCAATCATCATTGCAACGGTCGTCCTGCTTTTCATGGCCGGACGGAAAGTAGTATCGCTGGCATAACAAGCATTGCCGTACCTTGTGCCAACGGCTTGTCACAGTTGTGCCATTGCATTGGCACAGCAGTGCCATCGCGGTGGCACAACTGTGACAGCCCGTTGGCACAACCCTGACACCCGAAGGGAACAGCCGTGACAAACCTTGGCACTGCTGTGACACTACGACGGAAGCAGAAACAGAAAGCTTTGTAAACAGGTAAAGAACTTATTGACACCTATTTACAAAGCTTTTACCGGATCAATCTGAAACCCCGGTTGTTTTCTGATTGTTTCTTTCTGTACGGAAATGAACTAAATTATAAATTGAGGATTAGGCACGGATTACACGGATTAACACGGTTGTTTTACGTAATCATAGCACTAAAACCGTGAAATCCGTGTAATCCGTGCCTAAATATATTCTTTTCCGATTCGTTTTGAATCGACTTTAGACATAAGAACAAAAGAACATATTTCCTGCATAGCTTTTATAGCAAATTTGTTCTTTGGGGCTTATGTCTAAAAAAAGAATCATTAGTTCATATCAGCACAGTATGGAGTTCAAACAGGGTTTCCGGACTGCCCCCTTTTACCTTTTCCTTTCCCCCCCAAAAAAAGGAAAAAACAGACGAGTGCTTATTACATCGGACTCAAGTTATCATTGAAGAAACATTAGAATAGAGAGCAGTCTGATCAGCTCCTATTACACCGGGCTCCGTTATTATTGAAGAGATTCCCTGTTGTTTTTTCTGTTAAATTATAATAAATATATCCTTATCTCCCGATAGCTCCAAACATAGATGTTGTATCTTTGTTACCTTGTAAACTAAAATAGCGAGAAGAGTTTTGAAACTACGTATATTTATTTTATTCCTGTTTTTGTCTTTATTCCGTGCTCAAGCGGATGTCATCGACAGTTTGATGACACACCCCAGAGACTCTATAGCCCTGACAAGCGATTCCCTTGTATTACGTTTCTTGTCAGAGTCGGGGATTCCTATATCCGACAATAACAAAGTCAAGCTGCTAAAAAGCGGACGAGAGAAGTTTATCGATTTATTCAGCGCCATCCGTGAGGCCAAACATCATATCCACCTGGAATATTTTAATTTCCGCAACGATTCGATAGCCAATGCGTTATTTGCCCTACTGGCCGAAAAAGTGAAAGAAGGGGTGGAAGTACGGGCCATGTTCGATGCGTTCGGCAACTGGTCGAACAACAAACCGCTCAAAAAAAAGCATCTCAAGAAAATACGCGAACAGGGAATCGAGATTGTCAAATTCGATCCGTTCACCTTCCCATATATCAACCATGCGGCCCACCGCGACCACCGGAAAATAGCCGTTATCGACGGTGAAGTCGCCTATACGGGAGGAATGAACATCGCCGACTATTACATCAACGGACTCCCCAAAATCGGTACATGGCGTGATATGCACATGAGAATCGAAGGGGATGCTGTCAATGATCTGCAAGAAATATTTCTCACCATATGGAACAAAGAGACTAAACAAAACATCGGTGGCGAAGCCTACTTCCCCCTCCACAAGGGGCAGTCGGACAGCACCCAGGTAGTAGTCGCCATTGTCGACCGTACACCGAAGAAAAACAGCCGCATGCTCAGTCATGCTTATGCGATGTCCATCTATTCGGCACAAAAGAACGTGCACATTGTCAATCCGTATTTCGTACCGACTTCCTCCATCAACAAAGCGCTCCAGCGCACGATCGAACGTGGTGTGGATGTGACAATCATGGTTTCTTCCGCCTCCGACATCCCGTTTACACCGGATGCCGCCCTCTACAAACTCCATAAACTGATGAAGAGGGGAGCCACTGTATATATGTATAATGGCGGCTTCCATCATTCTAAAATAATGATGGTCGATGACATTTTTTGCACAGTAGGCACCGCCAACCTGAACAGCCGCAGCCTCCGGTACGACTACGAAACGAATGCTTTCATCTTTAACAAGGAAATCACAGGGGAACTGAACGAAATGTTCCGGAACGATATAGAGCATTGTACGCAACTGACACCCGAGTTCTGGAAAAAGCGCTCACCGTGGAAGAAGTTCGTCGGATGGTTTGCCAATTTATTCACTCCATTTTTGTAATTTTGCATCGCACCCATTTATTGGAAAATTATTCGCTATGAAACAATATTTAGATTTACTCCATCGCGTACTAACCGAAGGAACAGAAAAGAGTGACCGCACAGGAACCGGAACGATCAGCGTATTCGGGCATCAGATGCGTTTCAACCTCGACGAGGGTTTCCCATGTCTGACGACTAAAAAACTACATCTGAAATCAATCATCTACGAGTTGCTCTGGTTTCTGCAAGGGGATACGAATGCGAAATATCTGCAAGAACACGGCGTGCGCATCTGGAACGAATGGGCGGACGAAAACGGTGACTTAGGACATATCTATGGCTATCAATGGCGTTCGTGGCCCGACTACAACGGTGGATTCATCGACCAGATCAGCGAAGCCGTAGAGACCATCAAGCACAATCCCGACTCCCGCCGTATCATTGTAAGTGCTTGGAATGTAGCTGATTTAAAGAACATGAATCTTCCTCCTTGCCATGCCTTCTTTCAGTTTTATGTGGCAGACGGTCGGCTGAGCCTGCAACTTTATCAGCGCAGCGCGGACATATTTCTCGGAGTTCCGTTCAACATCGCATCATACGCGCTCCTGTTGCAAATGATGGCGCAAGTAACAGGACTGAAACCGGGAGACTTCATTCATACACTCGGTGATGCCCATATCTACCTGAACCATCTGGAACAGGTTAAATTACAGCTCAGCCGCGAACCACGCGCATTGCCTCAAATGAAGATTAATCCGGATGTGAAGAGTATTTACGACTTTAAGTTCGAAGACTTCGAACTGGTGAATTACGACCCGCATCCACATATTGCCGGAATAGTAGCGGTATAAAAAAGACATGAGTAAAGTATCAATCATCGCCGCCGTAGACCGTCGAATGGCTATCGGCTTTCAGAATAAACTGCTTTTCTGGTTGCCCAACGACTTGAAACGTTTCAAAGCATTGACCACCGGAAACACAATTATCATGGGAAGAAAAACCTTTGAATCGCTCCCGAAAGGGGCGCTGCCCAACCGCAGGAATATTGTGTTATCCTCCCGACCGGAAACAGTATGTCCCGGCGCAGAAGTCTTTCCATCACTGGAAGCAGCCTTGCAAAGTTGCAAGGAAGACGAGCATATATATATCATCGGAGGCGCAAGCGTTTATAGACAGGCACTTCCCTTTGCCGATGAGCTTTGCCTGACGGAAATAAATGACCTTGCTCCCAAAGCTGATGCCTTCTTCCCGGAAGTATCTCCCGCTCAATGGCACGAAAAAAGCAGAGAGGCTCATCCTGTGGATGAGAAACATCTCTGCCCGTATGCTTTTGTAGATTACGTGAAACAGTAAGTCTGTTATTTAATACAATTAATCTGCATCTTCTATGTCGACCATAATGGGCATCTGCCGCTTTATGGCTTCATGGAAGGAGATCAATGTTTCAGTACGCGCCAACCCCAGAGGCTGCAACTTATCATGGATGATACTCAGCAAGTGGTGATTGTTCTTCGCGTAAATCTTGATAAACATATCATATTTACCTGTAGTGAAATGACATTCGACTACTTCCGGAATTGCTTCCAAAGCTCTTGTTACCGAATCAAAGGATTCCGGATCTTTCAGATATATACCGATATAAGCACAAGTTTCATATCCTATCTTCTCAGGATCGATGACATATTCCGACCCTTTCAATATTCCCAGATTAGTCAACTTCTGAATGCGCTGGTGGATAGCCGCCCCGGAAACGTTACATGCTCTGGCTACTTCCAGAAAAGGAATACGCGCGTTCCCTGCTATTAATTTCAGAATTTGCTCATCTAAAGCATCTAATTGATGATGTCCCATTTTTGAATCAAATTGTTTTAATCAATGAATCTTTCATGCAAAGTTAGCTATTTTTCGGCAACAAATACTATGATTTATTACTTTTATTTGCAAATATCGAATAAGTCAACAATAGTTCGTACCTTTGTGAAAAACATAAATATACTATTTATATGAAACAAATTTGCAGTATTCTTCTTTTTTTCCTGGCATCAGCAGGAAGTTATGCGCAAAACTTTGCAGATTATTTTCAGGATAAAACGCTGAGGGTGGACTACATTTTCACCGGAAACAATAAACAGCAAGCCATCTATCTGGATGAGTTATCACAACTTCCTTCCTGGGCAGGTCGTGAGCATCATTTGTCCGAGCTTCCGCTGGAAGGCAACGGGCAGATCATCGTAAAAGATCTCGCTACGGGACAATGTATTTATAAGCATTCCTTTTCTTCACTGTTTCAAGAGTGGTTGTCCACCGATGAAGCCAAAGAAACGGCACGGGGCTTCGAAAACAGTTTCTTACTTCCCTATCCCAAACAGCCGGCAGAAGTAGAAGTTGTTCTATTTACTCCCCGCAAGGAAGTGATGACCAGTTTTAAGCATATTGTCCGCCCGGAAGATATTTTGATTCACAAACGCGGAACAACACATGTCACCCCACATCGATACATGCTTCGCAGCGGTAACGAAAAAGAGTGCATAGATGTAGCTATCTTGGCAGAGGGATATACGGAAAAAGAAATGAATGTATTCTATCAGGATGCGCAGAAAGCTTGTGAAAGCCTGTTTTCTCATGAACCATTCCGGTCAATGAAAAACAAGTTCAACATAGTGGCTGTAGCCAGCCCGTCTATTGACAGCGGAGTCAGTGTGCCCCGCGAGAATCAATGGAAGCACACGGCTGTTCATTCCCATTTTGATACTTTTTACTCAGACCGTTATCTGACTACAAGCCGGGTGAAAGCCATCCATAATGCCTTGGCAGGTATTCCTTACGAACACATTATTATTCTTGCCAATACAGATGTGTACGGTGGAGGAGGAATCTACAACTCATATACGCTGACTACTGCTCACCATGCCATGTTCAAGCCAGTAGTAGTCCACGAATTCGGACATAGTTTTGCGGGCTTGGCGGATGAGTATTTTTATGAAGACGATGTAATGACGGACACCTATCCGCTGGATGTAGAACCATGGGAACAAAATATCAGTACGCGGGTAAACTTCGCCTCAAAATGGAAGGATATGCTTGCACCGAATACACCTGTCCCCACCCCTGCCACACAACACCAAAGCTATCCGGTAGGTGTATATGAAGGCGGTGGTTACTCAGCCAAAGGCATATACCGTCCCGCATTCAATTGCCGTATGAAAACGAACGAATATCCCGAATTTTGCCCGGTCTGCCGGCGTGCTATCCAACGGATTATCGAGTTCTATGTTCCTTAGTCACAGGCAGTCATAAGAATTCGATCAGAAATCTTATGTATCCGATATAAAAAAACAACCGATATAAAAACAACCGGTATAAAAACAACTAATATAATAACAGAAAAGCAATATTGTCAAACTTAAAAACCCAAACCGTATGATCAGATTTCAACCGATTACTACATCGGACGTGCAACATTACAAATTTATGGAAGAACTTCTTGTCGAATCGTTTCCACCGGAAGAATACCGCCAACTGGAGCATCTTCGTGAATACACAGACCGGATAGGCAACTTCCATAATAATATCATTTTTGATGATGACCTGCCTATCGGCTTTATCACATATTGGGACTTCGACAGATTCTACTATGTAGAGCATTTCGCCACCAATCCGGCATTGCGCAACGGAGGTTACGGCAAACGCACTTTAGAGCACCTGTGTGAACACCTAAAATACCCCATTGTTCTGGAAGTGGAACGCCCGGTAGAGGAGATGGCTAAACGCCGTATCAATTTCTACCAACGCCATGGATTCACACTTTGGGAAAAAGATTACTATCAACCACCCTACAAAGCAGGAGATGACTTCCTGCCCATGTATCTGATGGTGCACGGTAATCTGGATGCAGAAAAGGATTATGAAGAAATAAGACATAAACTTCACACAGTAGTTTATGGAGTCAAAGAATAAAGCAACTTGAAATATAAGTTCAGGCAAAACCTGACAAAATACAAACAGCATCAAAAAAGAAAGGGTGTCCAATTGCTTGGACACCCTTCTCTTATATATCAAATTAACTGTTTATTTCTCACCACGTTTAGTAGACGAATAGTTAATCTTCAAAGCGTAAGATTTTCTAAGAGCATTCTTCACGTCAGTGATAATACCCATTTTTGTTTTTTGGTCTACTTTCAGAGACACAGTCATCTTAGCTTGGTCACCCTCATTCATACTTGCGCGTTCCTGGAAAATGAAGTCTTGTACTTCGCCCACTTCAGCGTAGCTGTCGTTGAGCTGAATACGACTTTCAGTACCCATTTTCGCACGATATTCCTGAGTCGGTTCACCCACATAAATGAATGTTACCAGTGATTTCTTCTCCAGTTTTTCGAGCTCAGTACCTTCCGGAAGTGTGAACTGTACTTTTAAAGTAACCTCACGCATTGTTGTTACAATCATAAAGAAGAACAACAAAGTAAAGATAAGGTCAGGCAATGAAGAAGTATTCAATGCCGGCATTTCACGTTTACCAGTTTTATTAAATTTTCCCATTACTTACCTCCTTTCTCCGTATTTTTTAGGTTCTGCCTCAGAAATTCTCTGCGGATAGATTTCACGAATTGCTTTTTGCTGTTCGTCATTCAATTCCTCATAAGGTCTCTGCCATTTCTGAAGAGCTAATTCATTTCTCAATTCATTGTATGCAGCAACAAGTTCGTTCTGCACGCTGATATATGCCTGATAAGAAGACCCGCGGTCATTCTGCAAAGAAATTACGTGCTTGTCGTTAACGAGAGTCGTACCAAAAAATTCCACATTCTTCTGTGTCTTTTCAGGCATATGCTCCGCATTACCGGCATTCGCAATAAATTCTTTAGCTCTTTCTCTCAGCTGATCAACACCGATATAATCATTACCGCACATCAAAGCATCATCCTTATTCAAGTATACCTGCAAAATGTTACGTTCTTTAATCTTATCCGTATTCTTTTGATCTTGATCTTCGGGTGGTGGAGGCAAAAGTCTTGCCAAACCACGGTCTGTATCCATTGATGTTGTAATCAAGAAGAAGATCAGCAACAAGAAAGCGATATCCGCCGTAGAACTTGAGTTAATATCAGGAACTTTTCTTTTTCCTCTTGCCATTGTTATTACTTATTAAATTGAGTATCCTCAATTGATTATGATATTTTTTTCTTTATGCCACTCGCGATGATTGCAACGATTGTTACAAACAACAGGATGTAGATGGAATAAAGGAACATATCAGTTATTTTCAGCCAGAAAGGAACGTTGTCACTACCATCATAACCAGGAATATTCATCGGTGTTCCGTCACCCATAGCCCAAGCTACAACTAAAACAACAACCAAAAGAACCAAACCAAGCAAAGACTTGATAGCGCCTGCCGGATTATCTTTCAAAGCTGCACCAAATTGGAATACAGCAGCAATAATAGTGGCTGCAACAGCTAAACCAAACAAAACATACATCAAGTAGAGTAAGGCATCTGTTTGAGCCGGCTGCCACATTTCGGGATCTACTCCCGGAATTACTGCATCGCCTGTAGCGTCTCCTCCGAAGAAGAAGATACCCATTACGATCAGTATGATGGCAAACATCGCATACAGCGCGTAGTACGATGCTTTATATGTTAACTTACTCATTTCGAATTATTTTTTGTATTTCAGATCATATTTGATTACCATGTCAAGCAAAGAGATAGAAGAATCTTCCATTTCGCTTGTAAGAGCTTCAATCTTAGCAAGTACGTAGTTGTAGAATACCTGAAGAATCAAAGCAACGATCAAACCGAAGATAGTTGTAATCAAGGCAACTTTCATACCACCTGCAACAACCGTCGGAGAGATATCACCTACCTGCTGGATCTTATCAAATGCCTGCACCATACCGATTACAGTTCCCAAGAATCCGAGTGACGGAGCCATTGCGATAAACAGTGTGATCCATGAACATCCTTTTTCAAGGTAACCAGCCTGTACACCACCGTAAGATACTACTGACTTCTCAACTACGTCGATACCCTGGTCGATTCTCATCAAACCCTGATAGTAGATAGAAGCAACAGGACCTCTGGTGTTACGTGCGATGTCTTTAGCAGCTTCAACATCACCTTTTTCCAAAGCAGCTTCGATAGATGCCATGAATTTTTTTGTGTTGATTTCAGCCAAGCTCAAATAAATGATACGTTCGATACAGAAAGCCAAACCGATTACCAAAGCAATAGCAACCAAACTCATGAAAGATGCAGTACCTTCGATGAATTTAACTTTGATTTCTTTGTGAATACCACCTTCTTCTGCAGCAGGGGCAGCAGCCGGAGCAGCTTGAGCAGCAGCAGGAGCAGCTTGTTGTTCAGTTTGTTCTGCTGCAGGAGCGTCTTGAGCCTGAGCAAGTTGAATTGAGCCAAATGTAAAGGCCCCAATCACAGCAACAATTGCAAATAACTTTTTCATTGTGTGTCTAATTTTTAAGATTAATTAATTGATTATTATTTATTGTATTTACTTCACGTTTCAACTTTTGTTTTGCGGAGAGACGGGGATTCGAACCCCGGATACACTTTTGGCGTATACACGCTTTCCAGGCGTGCCTCTTCAACCACTCGAGCACCTCTCCTTATGAGTTTTCCGCATTTTCAGCTACAAATGTATCCTTTTTTTTCTTTTCCTAAAGCATTATCCCTTTTTTATCTTAAATAAATACTGCAAATTAATATAATTTAAAACCTTTGGAACCTTATTTGACCATTCCGAACACTTTTAGTGCATTTTCGGAAGTGGCTTGTGAAAGGTGCTCCGGGGTGGTCTGATATATTTCAACCAGCTTCAGGAAGGTATCGCGCACATTCGCGCTTTCATTTCTTTTTCCCCGATTGGGTACAGGGGTCAGATAGGGGGAATCCGTTTCAAGCACTATTCGCTCCAAAGGTACCGTCAACAAGGCTTCCGGCAGAGAGGATTTCTTGAAGGTGACCACTCCGTTGATTCCCAACATAAAACCGTCAAACTCCAGTAATCGGGCTGCTTCTTCCGCACTCCCGGTGAAACTATGAAAAATACCGGTCAAAGCTGTGTTTTTATAAGGTTGCATCACCTTATATATATAGTCGGATGCTTCCCGCGAATGGATCACAATAGGTAATTTATATTCGAGCGCCCACTCTATCTGTTTCTCAAAAACGTACAATTGTTCGTTCAAAAATGTTTTATCCCAATACAAGTCAAGTCCGATTTCTCCAATGGCCACAAAGTGATGAGGGGCTTCCAAACGCTCCCGGACAATTGCCATCTCCTGTTTATACGACTCGTTCACCGAAGTAGGATGGAGCCCGATCATCGGATAACAATATTCCGGATAATCCGCGCAGACCGACAGCATCGGTTCAATTGTCGTGCTGTCAATATTGGGCATGAAAATACGCGAAACGCCGGCTTGCCGCGCACGCTCCATTACCTGTGGCAGGTCATCGGAAAATTCTTCTAAAAACAGATGGGAATGAGTATCTATTAACATGATAATTCGCTTTCTTCTTTCACTTTCTCATTGGAGCGGTAATAATATACCAGCCCATAGTCACGACATTTTTCCAATCGGGTTTCATTGGGATTTATTCCCTGAAACTTGGCTTCCACCTGATTCCAGATATCCAGAATCAGCTCATCAGCACGGTCACGCATCGAGGCCAACTCATCCAAGCTCCGGTTTGTTGCGGACTGGTATCCTTTTTGACGTTCATAGCTATCCAGAAAAATATCGTAATGCACTTTTACGCGTGCAATAGTCGGGTTATAAATGGGGATTCCCCCTTGAGAAATTCGCCGCTGCTCGCCATCAATGATTTTCCTCCCCCACTCTACCAAAGATGCTTCGCTTAATAAATCCGGCACCACATTCGCTTCGGGAAGCCCATACAGTTCTTTATGCACCGGTTTGATCTCATCACGGAGCACTGCAAGATTGAGCACCTGAATAAAGTGAGAAATATACAGCCGTGCCATTCTCACATTCGCCTGATGCTTGCGACTGGCTCTCGACTGATTATCATAACATTGTGTATAGTAAATTTGCGCAGCTTCAAACTTCAACAGAAAATTACGGGCATCAAATAATGTTTTCAATGAGATAGCCAGATCCCGCACATTATACACATCACCCTTCTCGACCGCTGCTTTCAGCGCCCGTACTCTGGCTTGATCCGTATTTGGCAATCGTCTGTAAGGCATTTCTCTCCCACTTTACTACATTTCCCGATACATTAGCAATTTCACTAAACTTTTAAGTTCTTTCTTCTTCTCTCCGGCAACCGCAACTGCCTCAAGGCTTTCCATAGCAAGTGTATAATACTCGCGCATTTTGTTTTCACAAACGCTGCGGATAGCCAGCTGATTATAGATTTCGGTAACTGCGGCTATTTTTTCTGCCGGCTGACAATTCTCTGCATTCAGCCAACCGTTCAGTTCTTCCTGCTGCTTTCCATCTGCACGTTCCAGTGCTTTGATCAGCATGTATGTCTTTTTATTGCAAAGGATGTCTCCACCGATTTTCTTTCCGAACACTTCCGGATCGCCATAAACATCCAGTAAATCATCCTGCAACTGGAATGCAACTCCTATTTGCATTCCGAAATTATAAAGATTCTCCGCGTCAGCGGCAGATGCTCCTGCCAGAATCGCGCCAATCTTCAGGCTTGCGGCAAGCAATACAGCTGTTTTCAAACGAATCATCTCAATATATTCGTCCTCTGCAACATCGCTGCGCGACTCAAATTCCATATCCAACTGCTGTCCTTCACAAATCTCCAATGCAGTCAGACTAAATAAGTCAACAACTTCTTTCAAGTGCTCCGGTGCACAGCCGGCTATATACCGGAAAGCCAATATTAACATGGTATCGCCCGACAAAATAGCAGTATTATCGTTCCAGACTTTATGCACAGTCGGCTTTCCCCGACGCATATCCGAGCGATCCATCAAATCATCATGCAACAAAGTGTGGTTATGATAAACTTCGATACCAGTAGCTGGGTCATAAATAGACGAAATATCTTCCTTATACAGATTATATGCCATCAGCATCAATACAGGACGTATCCGCTTCCCCCCCAAAGAAAGGATGTATTCGATTGGTTCATAGAGTCCTTTCGGAGTCCGGGTTATCTGAAGTTCAGAAATATGGTTATTTATTTTATCAAGTAATTGAGATGCTGTAAACATGATGAAAATGAAGATTAATGAATAAAAAGAGGCTGCATTCGCAGCCTCTTAAATGTATTGGTGTTACAAATTACTGCAATCTGAACATTACAGGAACTGTAAATTTAACGCGAACCGGTTTACCACGCTGCATACCTGGTTTCCACTTCGGCATCGTGTTGATCACACGGAGAGCTTCTTTATCCAGATACGGGTCTACACTACGTACAACTTTTGCATCTACGATACTACCGTCTCTGTTCACAACGAACTGTACGATAACACGACCTTGAGTACCATTTTCCTGTGCGATAGTCGGATATTTAATGTTTTTAGCCAGATACTGCATCAATGCTGCTTGTCCACCCGGGAAGTCCGGCATGTTTTCTACCACTTCAAAGATAGTCTGTTCTTCCGGCTCTTCTTCAACTACTTGCACCGGTACGTATTTTACTTCTACTTTCGGTGTGTTATCCTCATTAAGAATGGTAGTTGATTCTTCAATATCTGCCTTATCATCGACAATTTCCAGCAATTCGGCCACCTTCGGAGCCTCGGGTGGTGGTGGTGCTGCTTGTTCAGGGGTTTCGGTAATAGGAATGATTTCCTCTTCAAAAACGACATCAGCTACTGCCTGGCTTGTATCGATTTTCACATCACGCTGGGTCCATTCGAACGCCACGAACATAAAAGCCAATACCACCACGTAACCGATCAGCAGCCATGTGGACTTCTTTCCTTCCAGGTCTGCCTTGGGTGATTTTTTAACTTCCATAATTTTGTTAATATAATGATTAATAAAAAAAGTGTCTTCCTATGTGTCTCTGGGCAAATATAGTACATTTTCAGATAACCGTCCGTCTCTTCGTCTCTTTTTATCCGGCTTTTTAACTTTTTTAATTCTTTCATACTCATTCAGTTGCTTTTACAGTCAAATCTATGGCGGATTTTCAAAATAAGCGTATCTTTGGCGAGTAAAATAAGAACCAGATAAATATGAAAAAGATAACAATCGCAATCGACGGTTTTTCGTCCTGCGGAAAAAGTACAATGGCCAAAGACCTCGCCCGCGAAGTAGGATACATTTATATAGACAGTGGAGCCATGTACCGCGCAGTCACCTTATATAGTATTGAGAACGGGATATTCGACGGAGATGTCATCGATACGGAGAAGTTGAAAAAAGCAATCAAGGATATTCAGATTTCCTTCCGTCCGAATCCGGAAACGGGACGCCCGGACACTTACCTCAACGGGGTGAATGTGGAGAATAAAATCCGTACAATGGGGGTTTCGTCAAAGGTCAGTCCTATCAGTGCGCTTGATTTTGTACGCGAAGCGATGGTGGCACAGCAGCAGGCCATGGGAAAAGAAAAGGGAATTGTGATGGACGGACGTGACATCGGGACCACCGTTTTTCCGGATGCGGAACTGAAAATATTCGTAACGGCTACTCCGGAGATTCGTGCCCAACGCCGTTTTGACGAACTGAAAGCAAAGGGACAGGAAGGCAGTTTTGAAGAAATTCTGGAAAACGTAAAGCAACGGGATTATATCGACCAGCACCGCGAAGTGAGCCCATTGCGTAAGGCAGATGACGCTTTACTGCTCGACAACTCCAATCTGAGTATTGAGCAACAGAAAGAATGGCTGTCGGAACAGTTCGGGAAAATTGTTAATAAGTAGAGGACAGAAGTTGAGTGTATGATAAAAGTAGAGATAGATGAAGGGTCCGGCTTCTGCTTCGGGGTGGTCACAGCCATCCACAAAGCGGAAGAAGAACTGGCAAAAGGAGAAACCCTCTATTGCCTGGGGGATATTGTACACAACAGCCGGGAAGTAGACAGGCTGAAAGCGATGGGACTGATTACCATCAACCGCGATGAATTCAGACAATTACGCAATGCCAAAGTGTTGCTCCGTGCGCACGGAGAGCCACCGGAAACTTACCAGATTGCCCAAGAAAATAACATTGAAATCATCGATGCTACCTGCCCGGTTGTACTGAGACTCCAAAAGCGCATCAAGCAAGAGTTCCGAAAAGAAGACTTTGAAGAAAAGCAAATTGTTATCTACGGCAAAAACGGTCACGCGGAAGTGCTGGGACTGGTGGGACAAACGGGTGGCCAAGCCATTGTCATCGAAAGTGCGGAAGAAGCCAAAAAGCTTGATTTCAGCAAAAGTATCCGGCTTTTCTCGCAGACCACCAAATCTTTGGATGAGTTTCAGGAGATTGTGGAATACATCAAACACCACATTTCACCGGATGCCACTTTCGAATATTATGATACGATTTGCCGCCAAGTTGCCAACCGTATGCCCAATCTCAGAGAGTTTGCGGCTACACACGATCTTATCTTTTTCGTCAGCGGAAAAAAGAGTTCGAATGGGAAAATGCTTTTTGAAGAATGCCTGAAAGTGAATGCGAACTCACACCTGATCGACAATGAGAAAGAAATCGACCCTTCTTTGCTTCAGAATGTGGAATCTATCGGAGTATGCGGGGCGACTTCCACTCCCAAATGGCTGATGGAAAAAATACATGACCATATCCGGCTATTAATAAAAGATTAACAATGTGTCAAAGGACTGGTATTTTCTCCCTCCCAAAAGAATAAAAAGAAAGAAAGAAGGAACAATTTGAATATTTTTAATGGTTTCGACACACGAAAAAAAACTTATGAAACACCGCTTTCAACTTTTTGTTGTACATTTGCCACGTCAAACTAATTAATGAAAGATTGTTATGGGAACAGTTAAATGTATCGGTATTTTGACTTCCGGAGGTGATGCCCCGGGTATGAATGCGGCTATCCGCGCAGTAACACGTGCGGCTATCTACAACGGACTACAAGTAAAAGGTATATATAGAGGATACAAAGGTCTGGTGACAGGCGAAATCAAAGAGTTCAAGAGCCAAAACGTAAGTAATATCATCCAACTGGGCGGAACGATTCTGAAAACAGCCCGTTGTAAGGAGTTCACTACACCGGAAGGTCGCCAGCTGGCTTATGATAATATGAAGAGAGAAGGCATTGATGCTTTGGTCATCATTGGTGGTGACGGTTCACTGACAGGTGCCCGAATCTTTGCGCAGGAATTTGACGTTCCATGTATCGGACTTCCGGGAACGATTGACAATGACCTCTATGGCACAGATACCACCATCGGATACGATACAGCATTGAATACCATTCTGGATGCAGTAGATAAAATCCGCGACACCGCCACTTCACACGAACGTCTGTTCTTTGTAGAGGTGATGGGACGTGATGCCGGATTCCTCGCACTGAATGGTGCCATCGCGTCGGGAGCTGAAGCAGCCATCATACCGGAATTTAGTACGGAAGTCGACCAACTGGAAGAATTTATCAAGAACGGATTCCGTAAATCAAAAAACAGTAGTATCGTGTTGGTAGCGGAAAGCGAACTGACAGGTGGTGCCATGCACTATGCGGAACGTGTAAAAAATGAATATCCGCAATATGACGTACGTGTAACGATCCTGGGACACTTGCAGCGCGGTGGCAGTCCTACAGCTCACGACCGTATTCTGGCAAGCCGCTTGGGTGCCGCTGCTATCGACGCTATCATGGAAGACCAGCGTAATGTAATGATAGGTATCGAACATGATGAAATCGTTTATGTACCATTCAGCAAGGCTATCAAAAACGATAAGCCGGTCAAGAGAGATCTGGTCAATGTACTGAAAGAACTTTCTATTTAATAGAGACTGTCAATAGAACAGAAGCTTATTTTTATAAAGGTAATATAAAGAACGGTGGACGAATTGAGCTATTCAATTGTCCACCGTTCTTATTTCAATCCATCCTATATCCGGATCAACCCAAAAACCCGGTTGTTTTCAGTTTGTTTCTTTCTGTACAGAAATGAACTAAATTATAAATTGAGGATTAGGCACGGATTACACGGATTTCACGGTTTTAGTGCTATGATTACGTAAAACAACCGTGTTAATCCGTGTAATCCGTGCCTAAATATATTCTTTTCCGTACAATATGGAACTCAAGCCGGTTTTTCGGACTGACTCCTATATCCATGCCACAGATTCCAAGCGGTTTCTTTTTCTCTGGCAGAAGACAGAACAGTCATTTTTTCTTACTCATCATTTGCGCTGTATCAAACGGATAACGATCAGATGCACGTGCAATCTCCCAAATGATTAAATCATGTGAACCATTGCGCCAGCAATTGCTCCGTTATTTCCCATAACTGTTCTTTCTGTACATGATGAACGTAGTTGTCCGGCAACTCTTTCCGGTGATTGCCAGCATACAGTTGACCGGTCACTCCAGTTTCCTTCTCATCAAGCAAAAGACCGATGGCAGTAGAAGCCCCCTTCCGTGGCGTACGAATAAAAGGACGGAAAAAGAGATCCGTCAGCGGATCGAACCATTGATGCATAGTAATCATATTGGTAGAAACAATTCCGGGATCGGCAGCATTGACCGTGATTCCTTTCCCGCGAAGACGTTCCGCAAGTTCCATTGTAAACAGCAGCAGAGCCAGTTTCGTATTGCTATAAACAGGGATACGCCAGAAACCTCCCTTTCTTCCCTGCAAGAAGAAATCCGGAAAATCGAGACGGCCAATCGCGTACGTGCAGGAAACCATATTTACAATACGCGCTCCACGCGTCATTACCGGAAGGAGTTTCCGGGTAAGCAAATACGGTCCCAGATAATTGACGCTCACCGTACGTTCGAAGCCGTCGGCGGTGATGTGAAGTCCGGTTTCCATCGTTCCGGCATTATTCATCAGCAAAGAAACGGGGAGATGACGTTCCAAAATCTGATCGGCCAAAGAGGCTGCCGATGACATGGAAGACAGATCGACTGCCATGACTTCCAGTTTTGTGTTTCCCGTCTCGTTCACTAAACGTTGCCGTACCAACTCTGCTTTTTCTGGGTGATAGCAAGCCATTATAACGTGGTAACCGGCTGCGGCTACGGCACGGGTTATTTCCGTTCCCATGCCACCATCGGCGCCGGTGATGATTGCCCATTTCTCTTCACTCATCGTTTTTCCAGTTTTTCAATCTCCCGTTGCAGGCAGGGAGGCAGTTTTTCTTTCAGATGTTGGTGGCACGCCATCTCAATGGTATACATGCGACCAATGCAATAGTTGCTGTGTCCACAGCTACAACGCGCCTGCTCTTCCCGCCTCATCCGATTGACAAACCCTGGCTCGTTGAGCAGAGCACGTGCCATCTGAACGGCATCAAAGCCGGCATCCAAGACTTCATCTATCTTTTTACGGGACACCAGTCCCCCCACATAAATCAACGGAGCTTCCGGAAGTGCTGCCCGAAACTTCAGCGCATCTTCCAGAAAATAAGCTTCCCGAAAAGGAACAGTCGGAATCATCCACTTTCCAAACATCCGGACTCCATATTTCAGCCACCAGCAATCCATGTAATAAGCCATCGAACGAACAGGCATGGCCCCCCGCATCACGTACATCGGAGCTCTGCTGACAAAACCTCCACTCAGGACCAGCGCGTGTACTCCCAGTTGCAACAGGCATTTTGCTACTTGCAGGGTTTCGTCGATCTCCATTCCTCCTTTGAAGCCATCACGCATATTCATTTTCACAATGACAGCCATATCGGTTCCCGCCGCTTTCATCACCTCATCCATCACCATTCCCATAAAGCGCATCCGGTTTTCGAGCGAGCCGCCATATTCATCTTTTCTGTGGTTGGTATAGGAAGATAAGAACTGGCTGATCAGATATCCGTGTCCGGCATGTACCTCAACAGCATCAAAGCCGGCTTCGCGTGCCAAGTTAACAGCCTGTCCGTAGGCTTTCGCCATCTCCGGCAATTCTTCCCTTTTCATGCCGCGTACAAATGTGGGAGAATATAAATTGAAGCCGGTAGAAGCTGAAACCGGGGTGGTCCCGCAAATCTTTTTATGAGACATATTTCCACAATGCCCTATCTGGATGCCGGCAGCCGCCCCTTCCGCATGTATCGCCCCGGTCACTTCACGCAAGCCGGAGATAATTTCCGGACGCAGCCACAACTGACGGTCAAAAGAAAGTCCGCTTTGCGTCACAGCTGCATAAGCAACAGTCGTCATCCCGACTCCGCCGGCAGCTACCGAACGGTGATAGTCGAGCAACATCTGCGAAGGAGCATTCCCCGGACACATGCTCTCAAAAGCGGCAGAGCGGATAGTACGATTCCGCAGCGTCAACGGACCGAAAGTGACAGGAGTAAAAAGTTTAGATTCCATAGTACGCTATTTTAAGTCAATATATAAAAGGAAATACACGTTTGCGCGCTCCCACCTCCGAACCGAATTCTTCGCGGTAACGATGCCATATCGCATTGGCGCGGGGAACGAGGTTGGCCATTGTCCACCAAAAGAATACAAGTCCGGAAAGCGAACAGGTAAGTATTGCCCAGCCTGCCCATTCGATAATCTCGCCCAGATAGTTGGCGGAAGTAACATAGCGGTACATGCCCTTTTGAGGCAGATAATGACGGGTGTCACCCGGCTTGCGCAAGTGACGGATGATATAGTCCGAATGCCAGTTCATAAACATGCCTGCAAAAAAAAGCAGACTGCCCGTTATAAACCATGCAGAAGTAAACCACCCGGAGTGATACATCCCTTCGGGTGCCAGATAAAAAATCCATTCACCTTGCATATAGCCATTCAACAAATTAAAAAGAATTCCCATCAACATGATTGCCAACGGCATCTTGCTCTTTCCGGTCAGCAACAGAGGGAAGACGAAAGCACGCTGAAAATAATGAATCTGAAAAAACACAAAGAATGTTAGTATGACCGGATCAAAACGACGTTCCGAATGCATCCACATCCAGCACATGACCAGAAATACGGGAGCTTCCATCAGCACCCAAGCCAGCTTGTTGGAAATAGCGGCTCCCCAGGAAGCGGTGCGAAATATCCCGTAACCGGCTTTCACAAAGTAGAGGGCAATGAAAACAATCAGAGCTATCAGACTCATGACGCCCAAAAATAGATTAAAGGCAGCTATACTCATCTTGATTTTCTTTTGAGATTCACAAAAATAACAAAAAAAGAAAAGAATGGCCACAAAAATAACTCAAATAAAAAACAAATCAAACGACAACAGACTTCCGGCATTCTTTGTTTATTCATTAAAAATCAGCTATCTTTGCAGTTGATTATGAACTAAATAAAAAGAAAAAGCAATGGCAATGGAAATTAAAGCCATACCGACCTTAAAAGGAAAAGAAGCGGAACACTTCGTTAAGGCAGCGGACAAGGCTTATAAAAATCAAAACAAACAAGACTTCAGCAAACATGTGCTGGAAGCCCGTGCTGTGCTCAAAAAGGCTAAAATGTTATAAAACATGGGATTTCTTTTTGAGAAATGTACTTTTGCCGTACTTGATGAGGATACGATTAAAGAATGTGACCCTTTCTCATGTGGGCACCAAGACTTAGACGACTTCTTTCATAACGATGCTCCTCTCTATAATGCACAACTATTAGGAAAAAGTTACTGTTTTCGTTCAGATAAAAATCCTTCGGACATAGTGTGTGCCTTCACTGTTTCTAACGATAGTATCAGAGTAAATATCCTCCCCAACAGCAGGGAAAAGAAAGTTCAGAAAGACATTCCCCGAGCCAAACAAATGCGCCGCTATCCGGGTGTATTAATCGGCAGACTTGGAATCAATAAAGAATACAAGCATCAGGGTATAGGTAGTGATCTGATGACTTTCATAAAATCATGGTTCATTGATGCGGGAAACAAAACAGGGTGTCGCTTTTTAATTGTTGACGCTTACAATGAAAATATTCCTCTGAACTATTATCTGAAAAACGGTTTCAAATACCTTTTCTCTACGGAAGCGCAAGAAGTGGAATATACAGGCTTTGAAACCGGAACGCATCTAAAAACACGCTTAATGTATTTTGATTTAATAGACATTATGCCTTATCCCAATAATAGCAGCAAAGACTCAATCGACGGTAATTATTAAAATAACAAGTTTGTTCTCAACAGGTCACCTGTCCATAATCTCTCCTCCAGCAAAGGAAAAGATCATAGTTCACTGATATACAAAGAAATAGAATGTATAATTCCTCGTATGTAGAAACGCCCTTTTAACGCTGTGTTAAAAGGGCGTTTCTACATACGAGGCTGCGCCTTTTCTACCAACGATAAATGCCTTAGCCTCCATCGGGAGAGAAACACGACAGCCGCAAAGTGTTAAATGTTAATAGAACATCGGATGTTCTTTCTAAAAACAAGCCATTATTGCATAAAAAGGATTTGTTCTTATCAGCGTTTCTTAATGGGAATATAAGCCAAATCATCAAGAACATTTTTATAAGCCGGACGGATAATGCGTTTGCCTTCGAAGTTCAATTCTTCATTGCGGTGCGCACACCAGCCCACGATACGGGCCATGGCAAACAGCGGAGTGAAAATCTCCTGCGGCAAGCCGATCATCTCATAGACAAAGCCCGAATAGAAATCGATATTGCTGGACACCGTCTTTCCGTTGTTCTTTACCCGCCCGAAGGTAGCGATGGCACGCTCTTCAAGTAGTTCGAGGAAAGCAAATTCTTCTTCTTTCCCTTTTTCACGGGCGAGGTCGCGAGCCAGTTCTTTCAGCAGCAGCGCGCGAGGGTCAGAAATCGTATAGACAGCATGACCGATACCGTAAATCAGTCCGGTCTTATTATATACTTCTTTATTCAGCATCCGTGTGAAATAAGTATCTATTTCGTCCACGCTTTTCCAGTCTTTGATGTTTTCCTGCAAATGATGGAACATGTCGGCAACCTGAATATTCGCGCCTCCATGAAGCGGACCCTTCAACGAACCGATACCTGCGGCGATTGCCGAATACGTATCCGTCCCTGTGGAAGAAGTAACGCGAACCGTGAAAGTCGAGTTATTACCACCACCATGTTCCGCCTGTAGAATCAACAGCAAGTCGAGCGTACGGGCATCCAGTTCCGTATAGTCTTTTTTAAGCATATAGAGGAAATTCTCAGCGATGGACAGCTTTTCCTGCGGATGGCGGATGTGCAGCGAACGTCCGAATGTAGCATGGCGAAGCATATTATAAGCATACGCAATGATAGTGGGGAACTTGGAGATAAGGTCAATGCTCTGACGCATCAGGTTATCCCGCGAAGTATCATCGGCATCGGGGTCGAAACGGTACATTTCGAGCACACTACGCGACAGGATATTCATGATATTATTTCCTTCCAGCTCGATAATATTCATTTTCGTCTTCTGTTCGAGCGCCATATTGTCGTTAATCAGTTCGCCGAATGAAGCCAGCTCTTCCTTGTCCGGCAGGCGACCGGAAAGCAGCAGATAAGCCACCTCTTCGAAGCCGAAACGTTTCTCTTTGATGATGGCATGAGAAATATCCTCCACGTCGTAGCCCCGATAGAACAACTTTCCCGGAATAGGTTTCAGTCCGCCGCCGGGGACCCGTTCGTAACCTACTACATTACCTATTTTAGTGAGACCTACCAACACGCCGGTGCCGTCTTCATTACGCAGTCCGCGTTTCACATCAAACTTGGGGAACAATTCATTGTCGATCCGGGTAGCCTCTTTCATCTCCTCGGAGAGTTTGTAAATCAAATACTCTTTCTTCATAATACTTCGTTTTTAATCGTTACATTTACTTTTCGATTCTTTCCACAATTTCGCGTGTGAAAGCGGTAGTAGACAGGGAGCTACCTCCCGGCATAAAGCGAGCCAGATCGTGCGTGGCACGGGCATCGAGGAAACTTTGTTCCAAAGCCTTTTCGATAAGGACAGCCGCTTCTTTCCATCCCATGTATTCAAGCATCATCACTGCCGAAAGAATAATAGAACAAGGATTCACGATGTCCTTTCCGGCAATGTTCGGGGCAGTTCCATGCGTCGCTTCAAAAATGGCATGCCCCGTTTTATAGTTGATATTTGCTCCCGGAGCAATGCCGATGCCGCCTACCATTGCAGCCAATTGGTCGGAAACGTAGTCTCCGTTCAGGTTCAGGGTAGCTATCACGGAATATTCCTCGGGAATCAGTAACGTATTTTGCAGGAAAGCGTCGGCGATGCAGTCCTTTATCACCAGTCTGCCGTCTGCCAGAGCATCGCCAAACTCACGTTGCGCCAGTTCATAACCCCATTTTTTGAAGCCTCCTTCGGTGAACTTCATAATGTTTCCCTTGTGCACCAAAGTCACAGAAGGCAGGTGATGGTCGAGGGCATACTGACAAGCGGCCCGCACAAGGCGTTCCGTGCCTTCACGGGAAACGGGTTTCACTCCAAAAGAAGAGGTCTCCGGGAAACGGATTTTCGTCACTCCCATCTCATTTTTCAGAAACTGACAGAACTTTTCGGCTTCGGGAGTACCTGCCTCCCACTCGATGCCTGCATAGATATCTTCCGTATTTTCACGGAACACGCACATATTCACCTTTTCCGGAGCTTTCACCGGAGAATGAACGCCTTGATACCAACGAACAGGACGCAGACAGACATACAAATCCAACGTTTGGCGCAAAGCTACGTTCAAAGAACGGATTCCACCGCCGACAGGAGTTGTCAACGGTCCCTTGATGCCAATCAGATATTCCTGAAAAGCCTTCATCGTTTCATCCGGCAACCACGAACCTGTCTCGTTAAAAGCGCGTTCGCCCGCCAGCACTTCTTTCCATTCAATCCGGCGTTTGCCACCGTATGCTTTCTGAACAGCCGCATTCACAACGGCTTGCATCGACGGAGTCACTTCGGCTCCTACTCCATCTCCGGTAATATAAGGTACGACAGGCACATCGGGCACTAAAAGCGTACCATCTTTTTGCATGGTTATTTTGCTCATTTCTATCTTTTTAATTATCTGGCATTCAATGCAGAACCGGCACGGAACCAAGCGATCTGCTGTTCGTTGTATGTATGTTGCGCTTCAAAACTCTCTTTCGTGCCGTCTTCGTGATGAAGAACGATGGTCAGATTGCGCCCCGGTGCAAAATCTATCAGGCCAATGACCGAAAGGAGATCGTGCTCCTGTATCTTGTCATAATCCGCTTTGTCTGCAAACGTAAGAGCAAGCATACCCTGCTTTTTCAGGTTCGTTTCGTGAATACGGGCGAAGCTCTTGGCAAGAATCACACGCACATTGAGGAAACGGGGCTCCATAGCGGCATGCTCGCGACTGGAACCCTCGCCATAATTTTCTTCGGCCACGACGATAGAAGGCACTCCTTCGGATTTATACATTTTGGCTGTGCCGGAAACGGTCCCGTATGTATTTGTCGAACGGTTCCACACGTTATTGGTCTCTCCATTGAACGCATTCACGGCTCCCATCAACATATTATCCGAAATATTCTCCAGATGTCCGCGGAAACGCAGCCACGGCCCTGCCATCGAAATATGGTCGGTAGTGCATTTGCCCTGTGCCTTCATCAGCAGAGGCATATTGAGTATATCTTGTCCGTCCCACGCCGGGAAAGGAGTCAGCAATTGCAGGCGCTGCGATTCCGGGTTGACATTGATCGCTGTTTTTGCTCCACCGGGGGCGATATAGCCTTCATCACCGGAAGCAAAGCCCCTTAATGGCAGCTCGTCTCCTACCGGTTCTGTCAGTTTCACCTTCTCGCCGTCATGGTTCATAAGCCTGTCTTTCAAAGGATTGAAACATAAGTCACCGGCAATTGTCAGTGCCATCGCCAGTTCGGGAGAAGCGACAAAGGCATACGTATTCGGATTGCCGTCCGCACGCTTGGCAAAGTTACGGTTGAAAGAAGTAACAATTGAATTCTTTCGCGTCGGGTCGTCCGTGTGGCGTTTCCACTGACCGATGCAAGGTCCGCAGGCATTTGCCATAATGACGGCTCCGATTTCCGTAAAGGTATCCATCATTCCGTCTCTTTCGGCAGTAGCGCGTATTTGTTCGGAACCCGGATTGATGATCAGCGGAGCAGCTACACTCAGATTCTTTTCCTTTACTTGCCTTGCCAACGAAGCGGCACGGCTCAAGTCCTGATAAGAAGAGTTGGTACACGAACCGATCAGTCCGACTTCCATTTTACGCGGATAGCCATTCAGCAATACTTTTTCTGCAAATTCAGAGATAGGTGTAGCAGCGTCCGGTGTGAAAGGTCCGTTGATGTAAGGTTCAAGCGTGGACAAATCGATGTCGATGACACGGTCGTAGTACTTATCCGGTTCATCCGTTACTTGCTCATCCGCACGGAGTTCACAGTCAACGGCCTCTGCCAGTTCCACGACACGATCTCTGCCGGTAGCCCTCAGATAAGTAGCCATGCGCCCGTCGAACGGGAAAAGTGAAGTGGTAGCTCCCACTTCGGCACCCATATTGCAAATGGTCGCTTTGCCGGTAGCCGACAAAGAAGCCGTTCCCGGTCCGAAATATTCGATGATGGAATTGGTTCCTCCTTTTACGGTCAGAATCCCCGCGAGTTTCAGAATCACATCTTTCGGAGAAGTCCAGCCACTCAGTTTTCCGGTCAGGCGGACACCGATTATTTTCGGCATTTTCAGCTCCCACTCCATGCCCGTCATCACGTCTACGGCATCCGCGCCGCCTACGCCGATAGCTACCATGCCCAGTCCTCCGGCATTCGGAGTATGTGAGTCGGTTCCCACCATCATTCCACCGGGAAAAGCGTAATTCTCGAGCACTACTTGGTGAATGATGCCGGCCCCCGGTTTCCAGAAACCGATACCGTAGCGAGAGGATACATCGCGCAAAAAGTCGTAAACTTCTTCGTTTGTTTTGGTTGCAGTAGCGATATCTTCTTTCGCTCCTTTGTATGCCTGTATCAAGTGATCACAGTGCACAGTGGAAGGAACAGCTACTTTTTCTTTTCCTGCATTCATGAACTGAAGCAATGCCATCTGAGCAGTCGCATCCTGCATGGCAACACGGTCGGGACGGAAATTTACATAGTCTTCACCCCGCTTGTAATTTTTCAAGTCACCCTCATTGAATAAGTGAGCATACAGAATTTTCTCGGCTAACGTCAAAGGCCGTTTCAAAACAGCCCGTACGTGTTCTACTTTTCCTTTATAAGCAGAATAAAAAGCCTCTAACATAGTCAAATCATACACCATATTGCTTTTGTTTTTTTAGTCTATCTATAAAAATAACGAACGGCATTCGAGGAATGTTTAACAAAATGAAATATATTTTCGTCTCAGGAAGAAGATTTATTACCTTTGCACCTATTATGAGTAATCATCCGAAAAGTCCAATCATCGACCTTCAACAACAGCAACTCCTGCTACGCATGGAGTATGAATACGAAAAGGAGGAATTCAAGCGGCAGACTGAAACAATGGGAGTCGCCCGCAAAGTAAAACGTGGTCTTTGTTGGTATCCCGCCTCTCCCGGTCGAAGTTACTACAATTCTCTGAATCAACTTGTAATAGATATTACACGAACCGAAAATAAAGAAATCGAGCACTCCTTCGAATTCGGTCGTCCCGTCTGTTTTTTCCGGCAGTCCTTTGATGGAAAAGTGAGTTATATGAATTTCATTGCAACGGTCAGTTATGCTGACGAAGAGCGGATGGTAGTCGTACTTCCCGGAGCAGGCGCGTTGATGGAGCTGCAGACAGAAGATGTGCTGGGAGTACAACTTTATTTCGATGAAACTTCTTATCGTGCCATGTTCGAAGCACTGGAAGATACCATCCGTGCCAAAGGAAACCGCCTTGCCGATCTACGGGATACATTGCTGGGAACACAAAAACCCGGATTTCGTGAATTGTACCCCGTCCGCTTTCCGTGGCTCAACAGTACGCAGGAAACGGCTGTAAATAAAGTATTATGTACGCGCGATGTCGCCATTGTCCACGGTCCTCCGGGAACCGGAAAGACTACCACTCTCGTGGAAGCGATTTACGAAACGCTTCACCGCGAACCGCAAGTGCTGGTCTGCGCTCAAAGTAATACTGCTGTGGACTGGATCTGCGAGAAACTGGCAGACCGGGGAGTAGCCGTACTTCGTATTGGCAACCCCACGCGTGTAAACGACAAAATGCTCTCTTCTACCTACGAACGCCGCTTTGAAAGCCATCCGGCATACCCCGAACTCTGGGGAATCCGTAAATCAATCCGTGAAATGGGTAGCCGGATGCGTCGGGGAAGTTATTCCGAAAGGGAAGGTATGCGCAGCAGAATGAGCCGTCTCCGCGACCGTGCCACGGAACTGGAAATCTTAATCAATGCCGATCTTTTCGACAGTGCCCGTGTGATAGCTTCTACTCTGGTCAGCAGCAACCATCGTTTGCTCAACGGACGGCGCTTTCCCACTCTGTTTATAGATGAAGCCGCCCAGGCACTCGAAGCTGCCTGTTGGATCGCCATCCGGAAAGCGGACCGCGTAATCCTTGCCGGAGATCATTGCCAACTTCCTCCTACAATCAAATGTATCGAAGCTGCCCGTGGCGGACTGGATCACACTTTGATGGAAAAAGTCGTGCAGCAAAAACCTTCTGCCGTTTCGCTGCTCAAAGTGCAATACCGGATGCATGAGGCAATCATGCGCTTTCCTTCCGAATGGTTCTACAACGGGGAACTGGAAGCCGCACCGGAAGTGCGCAACCGGGGTATTCTTGATTTCGACACTCCCATGAACTGGATAGATACCTCGGAAATGGATTTCCATGAGGAATTTGTAGGCGAAAGTTTCGGACGCATCAACAAGCAGGAAGCCAACTTATTGCTGCAGGAACTGGAAGCTTATATTAACCGGATCGGCAAAACACGCATATTGGACGAGCGTATCGACTTCGGTCTGATTTCTCCCTACAAGGCACAAGTGCAATACTTAAGAAGCAAAATCAGAGGAAACAGCTTTCTACGCCCTTTTCGCAGCCTCATCACAGTCAATACGGTCGATGGCTTTCAAGGGCAGGAACGGGATGTCATCTTTATCAGCCTCGTACGGGCAAACGAAGATGGACAGATCGGCTTTCTCAATGATTTAAGACGAATGAATGTTGCCATTACCCGCGCCCGGATGAAACTTGTAATTCTGGGAGATGCAACGACTCTTGCCCAACATCCATTCTACCGTAAACTGATGCAATATATCCGTCAGTCCGGAACCCCTGTTTGAGCTCCATACTGTACGGAAATGAAGAATGAAGAATTGGCTGCGCTATCACGCTGCAAAGTA
>UMHO01021234.1_pt1 | contig 93102 bp, 80 predicted proteins | sample 1965561 | NCBI WGS metagenome assembly UMHO01 (sample SAMEA4836102, study PRJEB28245) | human gut metagenome | biome: gut microbiome; material: fecal sample | place: Denmark | collected 2008 | reverse complement strand
GCAAGTAAATCAGTATTTTGATAATTTATGAGGTCAACAACATATGTTCCAGCAAAATGTTTTTTGTTTCTATTGAATCAGCATTATAATTATGTTATAGTATAAATGTAGAAAGAACAACCGCCCACAAGGTGGGTTGACCAGTAATAAAAAATGAACATAGAAATGCCACCTCTTCACTCGCCAAAGTTTGGTGTGCTACCCGTCAAGAGGACAATGAAAAATAATAAATTTTTCTCCGTCAGCCTATTAACCGGCTGGCGGTATTTTTATGCTGCTTTCAACGTAAGTTCATGAAAGGCCATCGGTGTCATTATATGTAACTTACGCTGTAGTCGTCGGTTGTTATAGTATTCAATATAGTCTTGGATGCCTTGGATTAATTCTTCTTTTGATGTAAAGCGTTTCCCATAATACATTTCCCGTTTTAAAATTCCCCAAAATCCTTCCATTGGTCCATTGTCAATACAGTGTGCAACTCTGGACATACTTTGTTTCATATGATGTTTCTTCAGCCGACTATAAAATGCCTGACTGGTATATTGGAATCCCCGGTCCGAATGAAAAAGCGGATGCACATCAGGCTCTGCCGTTACCGCCTGATCAAATGTATCCATAACAAGGGCATTATCATTATGCGCGCTGATTTTATACGAGACAATCCTGCGGTCGCACAGATCAAGAATCGCACTTAAATATATTTTGTGTACTTCTACCCCTATATAATATTTGAACTCTGTTACATCTGTCAGCCATTTCTCATTCGGTTTATCTGCGTGAAACTCCCGGTGAAGAAAGTTTTTCGCAATGTGGGAGGGATTCCTGTCTGCTTTCGTACAGCTCTTCGGCTTCCATTTGATAGATGACTGTATTCCGATTTTCCGGCAGATTCTCAGAATCCTCTTATCATTGGCCGGAATCCCATAATTTACAGCCAGTTCATCACGGATACGCCGATAACCCATATCTGGATGCAGCCGATGTATTTCCCTGATAATATCGGCAATCTGTTCATTCCTGATCTCATTGTCACTTTTGGGATGTTTCAGCCATCGGTAATAGGAAGAACGAGTAATTCCAAGGTATCTGCACATTTGTTTGACCGGATATCCTTTTGATTTGGACAGTTCCCTGATTGCCTGATATTCACATAATTTATGTATTAAAGAAAGCGATCCCTCCTTTCTAATTCCCTTACTTTTTTTAACAGGTCATTCTCCATCTGTAAGTCTTTATTTTTACGTTCCAGCTCTGCGATACGGTCCCGTAATTCTTCTTCTGGAGTGCGGCTTGGCTTAGAGCCGATCCGCCGGCCTCTCCGATCCTCCAAACCGGCACTTCCCATTTTTTCATACCGTTCCACCCAATTTCGGACCTGCTGATAGGAACAATCATACTTCAAGGCCATTGCCCCATAATTCCGGTCATGGTCAAGACAGTCTTTTACAATGCAGATTCGTTCCTCCAGTGTTGTTTTTCTTGCTTTCTTCATAGCGCTACCTCCGGTAAGTTCTTTTAATTCCTTACCTTCATTATACGCCTTGATCCAACTTGAAAGTTGAGAATGCTGTCGGATTCCGAATTTTACACATATTTCATCTAACGATCCCTCTCCGGAAAGGTATGCATGAACTGCCTGCAATTTCAATTCTTTTGAGTAGCGTTTATTTGTCTTAGGAGACAGTAAACTTTCTGGTCCGTCTGTTTTATAGATCCTGATCCAATCCTGAACACTCCGCTTATTTACACCGCACATTTTTGCAGCGCCTTTTTGGCTAAGTTCTCCGTTCAGGTACTGTTCTACGATTTCTACTTTTTTTACTGCATCAATTTTACTTTTTCTGGACATAAAATACCCCCAAGTAGGTTTTTATATTTTTGTGTCCTACTTGAGGGTATCATATCAAACACGATTGTTCTTTTAAATATTTTATCATGTTTTATACTCTACTACAATTCGTAATATACCTAAAGTCTTTACGGATTTTTTTTCTTTTTTCAAGTGTTTTTTCACAAAAGAATTTTACAAACAAATTATAACACTTTTTATAAGAAGAGCTGCCCAGTTGGCAGCTCAACATCTTGTCTTATTATCAATGCGTCATATACACCCACTCGTATGTATCTCCCTAATTTCTAAACCAGTCTTATAAATACTCATGTGCCATTACAAGCATTACACTTGCTGTCCAGGTATAAGCTCTATCTCTTAATCCTTCTCCGGTCAGAGCATCAAAGTTTTCAGCACAGCCACTCTTTTGAACCAGTTTACAAAACTTTTCTGTCATATCTTTTACAAATGCATCTTCGCCACATTCTTTTAGCCCATCCAGAATAAGCATTGTACTTGGCGCCCAAATAGGGCCTCTCCAGTAACCATCTGCCTGATATTCTTTGCTATGCCAACTCTCTGTTGCCAAACCATACGCTGTCTGGAACTTATCACTTTCTAATGTCTGAATTAGTTTTTCTTTAATTTCTTCAGGAATACGTTTTCCTAAAACAATAGGAAGATACAGAATCAAGCTTTCATTTTCTACTTTATGCATATCGAAACCAGCCCTTGCTATGGGTTTTCCATTTTCAAACAAAATGTCTAACATATTGTTTAACATCTCATCTGCACGATCTTTCCACATCTTAGCATCTGCTTTCTCATTTAATTTTTCTGCAACTTCACTAAGAACATCCATTTGCAATACCAGAAAGGCTGCTAAATCCGGCAATGTAACCGGTGGAAGATGGTCAAACGCTGTAGCATTATCCCAACCAGAATCGTTTCCATGGCTATATTCACATAATCCATCTCCGTTTTCATCTCTATAATTGATCCACCAGCTGGTCCATTTCCCTAGTTTTTCATAGGCTTCTTTTAATTGTTCTACAGATAAGTCCATAACTTTCATAAGTTTTCGTAAAGTCCAACCATGAATAGGCGGTTTACAGTAATTATGAATCACTTTAGTATCGTTAATACTATCAGGTATATTTCCAGATTCTTTTTGAAAATCAAATAACACCATAAACTGATCCCAAGCTTCCTTAGGACAATGGTAAGCCAATGCCAGAGCATTAAAGCAATGATCCCAGCTCCATACGTTGCACATCCAGTTCTTTGACATAAACATAGACTCTCTTTTTAGAATACCACAGGGTGAAACCATACCTGCCCAGTCCACATATGCTGAAATTTCAGCAGCATCTTTATATTCATCTGGCACAGAAGGCATAGCAGCGTAAAATTCTTCAAACTTTTGTTTTTGTCTCTGTGCTGCACAGATGTAATCATAGTCTTGTCCCCTATCTTTCCACTCTTCAAAATTCTCCTCCAAAACCAGCATATATGAATCATCACCATTTACATATAAATAACTATATTCTGCATTACCTTCTCTCCATTTCTGTTTTAGCTGTAAACTTCCTTTCTGGCTCCGAATCATATATCTGGAATTTCCTCTAAAACAATTCACCAAATAAAAATCTCTGTTACCAGTTTTCCATGGTTGTGCAAATGTATAAGGACTACCTTCTGCCAAGAAATCAAAATAAAAAGGCAAATCCCCTGTAATAAGCGCTGTTTTTTCATCTTGCCAAGTAATCTTGCAAACATGTTCTCCATCATATAACTTCACTTCTTGAGGTGATGTCTCATACTCATAAGGGATTTTCTTCCCATCCTTCTGTGGAACAATCCTTGCAACTAAAGAACTTACAGCTGAACCATGAACATTCCGAAAATAAATTCCTTCCTGTATTTGTTCTCCCCGAAATCCTTTTCCCAATTTTGAAAATGCGAGATACGAACCTCTTGTACTAAAAGGAACCTCTTCTAAATTAAATCTCATATTTTTCTCACCTATCCTTTCAGACCTGAAAAAGTAATTCCTTCAATAAAATATCTCTGAGCCGCAAAGTATACAATAATCATAGGAATTGTAATAACAGTCGCTACTGCCATTAAAAGATTCCACTGGCTGGTATGTTGCCCCATGAAGTTTTGAAGAGCAAGAGATACTGTTTTTAACTCTGGCCTATCCAGATAAAGCAGTGGTCCCATAAAATCATTCCAAGTATTCATAAAGGTAAAGACTCCTACTGTACACAATACTGGTTTTGCCATTGGCAAAATAATCTTACTATAAATCACAAAGTAATTTGCCCCATCCACCAATGCTGCTTCATCATACTCTTTGGGAATTCCGCTGTAAAACTGCTTCACTAGAAAAACATTAAATGCTGTTCCAAAAAAGCATGGAATTGTCAATGGAAGAAAAGTATTGTAACCACCAACAGCTTGCCAGATTAAAAACTGTGGTATCATAAGAACCGTATATGGAATCATCATTGTGGATAATAAAAGAGCAAACCACACATTTCTACCTTTAAATTTCAGTCTTGCAAACCCAAATCCAATAAAACTGGCACTGAACACAGCTCCCACCATATTAATTCCTACAATAATAATTGAGTTCAAAAAATATCTTCCAAATGAATCTTTCGTAAATGCTTCTACAAAATTATCCAAATTAAATTGTGAGGGTATCCATTGTATAGGTACTGTCGTAATTTCGCGATTAGTCATGAAGGAACTTCGTACCATCCAAAAAAAAGGAAACAGCATCATAACTGCCAGTATTACCAATAAAAAATAACTTATAACTTTTACTTTCTTCTTTTTATTCATCTCAATCACCTCAGTCCCCATTCTCATAAACAACCCACCTTTTTTGTGATTTAAATACAAGCAAAGTCAAAATCGCAATAATCACAAAGAACACCCATGACATAGCCGCCGAATATCCCATTCTAGATTGTTTAAAGGCAGTTCTATATACCATGAGAGAATAGAACAAAGTAGCATTTGCCGGTCCTCCATCTGTCATAATATATGCCTGAGTAAAAATTTGCATGGAATTAATGATTGCCATAACAAAATTATAGAAAATAATTGGAGTCATCATCGGTACTGTAATATGTACAAATCTTGCCAAAATTCCTGCCCCATCTATTTCTGCTGCTTCGTAAAGTTGTCTTGAAACACCTTGAAGTCCTGCCAGATAAATGACTACAGTATTTCCTGCAGCCCAGAGTGCCATAACTGCCAAAGATGGTACTGCACCTGTTTCACTAAAAATAAAATTCTGTGCCGGAAGTCCCAATGCTTTTAAAATACTGTTTAAAAGCCCATACATGGGATTATAGATATACATCCAGACTGCTGCACTGGCAACCACCGGTACAATGGAAGGAATGTAAAAAATTGCTCTGAATACAGAAATCCCTTTTACTTTTGTATTTAACAATATCGCTACCAGAAGGGGAATACAGGTTATCAATGGAACACTTAATAATGTATAATACAATGTTACTTTTAAAGACTGTAGAAATAATGGGTCTTGAAATAGCATAATATAATTTTCGAGTCCTACAAATTGCTTTTCACTAATAACATCCCACTTTGTAAAACTCACACCCAGACTAAATAACATAGGACCAAAACTAAAACAAATAAGACCTATAATGGCTGGTGCAATAAAAAAATATCCCCATTTCATTTGTGTTTTTTCTTTTGCGTTACCTTTGATGTTTTGAATTTTTTTCTGCATATGTTGATACCTCCCTTGCATGAAACCTGGATTTAATTCCAGGTTCCCTGCAGTTCAGAAGATACGTCTACGTCCTTCAGCGCTTCCTCTGCACTCTGTTCTCCCAACCACACGTTATCCAAAAGCGGTACAATTGTATTATCAACAATCACAGGGAAGTTCTTCAAAGTAACGTTTTCTCCCACACGAGTATTTTCCTGCTGTAAAATGTTACGGAAAGCCTCACAATTTTGTATCTCGTCAATAGTTGTATAGGTAGACATCCAGGCCTTTTCGTTTTCTCCTCCATCAAAAACATTTACTGTATGAGGAAGTCCTCCAAGTGCTACTTTATTTTCTTTTGATGCCTTAATCGCATTATTAAAATCTGTATAATAGCAGAAGAAATCAAAGGCCTCTTCATTTTCTGCATCTTTTTTTGACATACAGATACCTGCCCCCCAACTCATATTAGCCGGATGGTCAAATGCTGGAATCTGAGCAACTCCTACATCAAATGCTTCATTAGAATAATTTCCCAGTGCCCAGGAACCATCAATCAACATTGCCACTTGTCCATTCATCAGCATTGTAGTCCTATCTGCAAAAGCTCCCTTTGCCATTGCCAGAGACGGTGCACATTGGTTTTTTATAGATAAGTCTGCAATAGACTGAATAACTTCCAGTCCCTCTTTACTATTCACAAGCAACTCTGTACCATCATCACTGGCAATCGCTGCGCCATTAGTATACAACAAGGGTGAAAAAAGAACCCAATCTGTAGGCATCATCGTACCATACACACTGACGCTATCTGGATCAAATCCGGAGTCTTCTGGTGTTTTCCCCGAACTATCCTTTGTCAATTTTCTTGCATTTTCCACAAATTCTTCCCAGGTCCATGGATTTTCAGCATCTGTAGAAGGAAATTCTATTCCTGCCTCCTTTAATAAATCTTTGTTATAGTATAAAGCCAGTGTTGCTACATTACATCCTACGCCCCATACACTGTCCCCAGTCTTAAAAATGGTAGACTCTAATGTTGTTTCTTCCAAATTAATTCCCTTCTTTTCATAAAGAGGCGCTAAATCCAATACTGCATCTTTGCTTCCCCATTCCAAAACACTTCCTTCTGGAAGCTTAAATACATCAGGCATACTATCTGCAGCAGCCATAGTATTCATCTTACTTAAATATTCTGCATAAGGTACAAAAACTTCCTGAATATCTATATCTGGGTTTTCTTTTTCATACTGTGCAATTACTGCTTTGTCAAAATCCTGCTCTGCATTTTCAGACCAGGAATAAAAACTTACAACCTTTTTATCTCCCGATTCACCATTATCTTTCCCCTTACTATTTTCATTTTTTCCTGGATTGCCACACCCAGCAGCAGTTACTGCCATACATAATGTCATTACAAGTGCTAATCGTTTTTTTAACATATTTCTTCCTCCTTATTTCATATGAGGTACCTCTTCTTGATGCTTTTATTATATTTGATTAATCTTTGTAAAACTAGCACTTTTCTTTCTGGCAATTAGCACAATTCTTGCTACTGGTTGCGATATTCTCTTGGAGTTTTTCCACAACTTTTCTTGAATATTCTCGAAAAATAATTAGAATCCCCATATCCTGTTCTGGCTGCTATCTCTGTTACACTTAAAGTTGAATTTTTTAAAAGTTCTTTTGCCTTTTTCATTCTAATATCCTCTAAATACTGCATAACACTCATATTTTTCTTTTCTTTAAATTTTCTGTACAAATAATTGGGAGCAATAAAAAATTCATTTGCTACGTCATTAAAATTAATATCTTCTTCATAATGATATTCCAAATACTCTATAACTTGTTCTACCATCTCGCTTTTTTGTGAATCCTGAAGAATTTTTTCATGAATCAGTCTGGTATATTCGTATAACTTCTTTTGTATTTCCTGTCTAGTCATACAACGTTCTAAAGCATATGGATAGAATTCTTCTGTTAAATTTTCCGGTATTTCATAACTGTGTTGTCGATATTTATTTGCAATTAAAATTAAAACTGACTGATAAAAGCTTTTTAGCAGGACATTGTGTTCCTTTTGTTCAAAAATTTCTGTTGCTAATTTTGTAATTTCTTTCTTCCATTCCTCTTCCCTGGTATTTTCTATTGACCGTTCCAAATTACTTAAATCAACATTGGCCTTACTCTCTCTTTGTCCCGCACTTAGCACATGCATGGTTCCTTGCCAAAATCTAGTATTAAGTGTCACTTCAATTTCTTCCATTGCCTCTGACAGGGCTAATTGTCTGCCGCCTTCGTACACTAACCATATTTCTTGAAATTGTTTTAATTTTTTCCAAATACAATAAATTTCCTGTTCAAAAAGGAGGTTCCCAGAAAACATTAGTAACAACATATTTTCACATTCATGAAAATAAATGGTTTCGCATGTATCATAGTACTCCTCAATTTTTCTTAATACTTCCATGGCAATTGTATTTTCTCTTAGAATTTCCGCTATCTTTTCGCCAAAAATCAATAAAACAGTTCCTGAAAAAAGCTCTTTTAAACTACTGTATTCTTTAAAATTTTTCCAATTTTTTCCTGTTTTCCATTCTTTTTCCTTTTCCATCTCAAAATTTTGACACAGTTCTTCCAATGTTTCATAAAGTTCTTTCTGTGCAATGGGTTTCATAATATAATTTACTACACCACTTTTTATAGCCTTTTTCATATATTCAAAATCATCATAGCCACTGACAATAATAAATTTAGTATTACTTTCTTTATCCAATCGGCGTACTCTTTCTACAAATTCCAGTCCACCACATAGAGGCATGCTGATATCTACAAAAAAAATATCTGGTCTTACTTTTTCATAGATTTCATATGCCTCTAATCCATTTTGCGCAGTACCACAAATTTCAATCGGTAATTTGCACTGCTTAATACGCCGTGTAATACTCTCCAAGACCCACTTTTCGTCATCTGCAATACACACTTTAAACATTGTTGTCCCCCTTCGGCAAGTATATCTGTATCTTGGTTCCTTTTCCTTCCTTTGCTGTAATCTTAAACTCCATTTTCTCTCCGTACTCTAGATATAAACGGTGAAATACATTCCAAATTCCCACATGAACAGATGTTTCTTTTCTCTGATTTGGATTTTTCCTAATTGCTTCAAATTCGTTCATAAGACATCTATATTTTTCCTGGTTAATGCCAGTCCCATTATCCATTACTGATAATTGGATTTTATCCTGTTCTTCTGTAATAGAAATGGTAAGACAACACTCTCCTGCTTTTTCATAAAATCCATGTTTAATAGAATTTTCTACCAATGGCTGCATAATGGACTTTAAAATCTTATTTCCCTGCAATTTTCCCTCTATATCATAATACACCGTCAAATCTGGTATTTTATATTTCATAATCAATAAATACTGACGTATATATATCATTTCTTCCTCTATTGTAATCCATTTACATTGGTTTAAATTATAGCGGAAGATTTTCCCCAATGTTTCGCATACTTTTACTGCTTCATTCTCTTTCTTACTCAAAATTAAACCATTAATAATCTCTAAGGTATTATATAGGAAATGTGGATTAATCTGCTGCAAAAGCATTTGGTATTCTGTCTCCTTTTGCAAAATACTCATCATCCTGTTTTTTTCAATTAAATCGTGAAGAGATTCTGACATCTCATTAAATCCATTCAATAAATCTCCGATTTCATCGCGATATGGATTTTCTAAATGAACATTTTCTTCATTATTTCTAACTCGCAAAAGTGCTTCTTTACATTTTATAATAGGTGTTGTGATATAGTGAGAAAAAATAGTACCTATAATCACAAACACAATTATCATACCAACTAGTACAACACAAAATCCTATCCAAATGTTTGTGTTATCTACCCGAAACATTTCCTTATCCATCATAATTTCCATGCTAAGAAACGTATTTTGTATTTTAATACTTTCTTCTTTCACAGAATACCTTTGTCCAATCTCTTTTTCTTTCACTCTATTTGGCAAATTCTCTGCAATTACATTTCCCTTCGCATCTTTTAATGACAGATATCCTCCCACACCCTCTCCGTCCATAAATTGCTCCATATTTTTTTCATCTACTGTAATTACCAGCATTCCCATCTGCTCTTGGGAATACATATTATTAATTGGATAATAGATATTCATATACCACGCATTTCCCCTGGTAAAAATACCTTTCCCCACACCGGTTTCCACATAAACCCCTTCTTCTTGAAACTCTGGATACCAATCTTGTTGTTGTAGATCAATGGAATAATCCAGATGATTCCCGTGAGGTACAGTAATTCTTACATGATCGTTAAGTATGGTAGAAATACGAATGTTACCATTCATGTCCGAAACGCTTCCCATAAAATAACTGGTGTTATCTTCCACTTCCCATATAGTGCGGATATCTTTTCCCCTCTGCTGAAATAAACTCTGCATCCATGAAGAATAGCTCATACTGTAAGCCAATGTATGAATACTATGAAAATACTCTTTAATATCGCTTTGCTTTTGCTCTACAAAACGAATCATATTCTTTTTGACAGTCTCTTCACTCATTTTTTTATACAAAGCATAAAAAGTCATGCTTGAAATTAGTACTGCCGCCACCAGCAATAATACTACGACCAGAATCGTTTTTTTCTTTAATTTTAATGCTGATATTTTTTCTTTTAATTTTCTCAAATACTCCCCCTCCTTGTGAATCGTATTTCATCATAGGGTTATTATACAACATTTCAATACACAATGAATAGAAAAAAATCCCCCTCTGCTATGCCACATTTCTCATAGCAAAGGGGGATTTCACTCTGATAACAATATTAATTTTTATTCTTCTACAATGGCACTGATTTCTACTGTGGAAACCTCGTCTCCTTTTACTCCAAAGGTAATCTTTGTTTCACCTTTTTCATATACCATAGAAGAACCTTTTTCTTTTGTAGGATCACCGTAAGCTTCTGTCACTTCATCTTTTGTGCTTCCAATACTAATTCCTTCTTCTGTTTCTACAGTATCATCCATAAATACTACAGACAGCACATAGTCTTTATCATCTACTGGATAGGTATTTAACTTAAAACCAGGATAGGTGTAAACTTTATCCAGGCCTTCGAAGGCACAGCTTTCAGATTCAAAATAATCATCTGCTTCTCCCAATTCGTCCACTACTTTAGAAGCATCAGCTCCCATCTCTACTTTTACAGAACCGCTGGTAAAGGAATATCCACCTTTTGCTGTGCTTTCTGTTTTTGCAGAAGCCTCCTGGCTTCCTTTTTCTGAATCGCCGCCTCCACAAGCAGAAAGGCTAAGTCCCATCACTAACATAGCTGCTGCTGCATATACTCTCATTTTCTTCATTGTATTTTCCTCCTGTTAATAATTAATAATTTCTCCATATTCTTCCAGTTCTTTGTACTGTGCTTCTTTCATATCCTCATAGAACTGAATTTTTTCTTCATAAACTTTTTCATATTCTGGATTCTCACGGTAGTCTGTGAGGTCATAATTTTCTTTTAAATATGTACCAAAATATTGGGATAATTTCTCTGCCCCATCCAGATTCAAATGAAGCCCCGCATCATAAGTATCTGTATTGTAATCAATCCCTACTTCTTCGGCCATTTTTTCATAGTTGAAATAATCAAGACCATATTTTTCGGCATATGCCTCAATCTGTTCATCCCATTCATCATACCAGTGAGGGAACAAGCTTGGTGACTTCACCAGTACAAACTCAACACCGTTTTCTTCACACAATACTCTCATTTTATCCAGATATTTCATGGCATTGCTTCCCAGGGTGTAGTCTGCCAGTTTGTCTGGTTCCGGAAATCCTTTGACAGGTCTTACATCCACACGCATGTAATAGCCATTGTGAGAAATCTTATCTTTCTTGAACATGTATTTAAAGTCATCCGAAGATAAGTCAGACCATCTGGAATGATACCGCAAAATTGGGAATAAATAATCCAGCATATTTTCCTGTTCTGTCATAGACGCCTGGATTGCCCCCAGTTTGGAAGAAGAAAACTTCATTCCATCAATGGTCATACGATTATACGCCTCGCTTTGAGGTTCATCATACTTTAAAGCCAGCACATTAAAAACAGCTACCTTTGGTTTCTCATAACGCAAGGTATCTTCCAGCATGTAATAGGACTGCCAGGGAAGCTGCTGGGCACTTCCTCTGATATAGCTGGTAATCCCAAACTCTTCATATAAGGTAATAGGAGAAAAGTTTTCATATACTTCACAGTCTCCCACGAAAATCACCTCATGGTCTGTGGTTTCTTCATAATATTCTTCCGTAAGTGCACCTTCCACAATATCGGACATATATTTTGGCATTAAGAGTTTTTGCAGAAAGAACAGCACGGTAAACATCACCACAATAAACAATGCCACCGGGGCAATCCATTTTGGAAATTTCTTGTTTTTCATCCTGGTTCTTCCTCCTAAAACTGATTATAAATAAACTGGCTCTGGTCATATCCAATGCCATATGCCCCAAATACAATCACAGCAAGTACCAAAAGACCAAATACAGCATATTTACACCAGGCAGGACAGGCAAAAATCAAATCCCTGACACTTCCTTTTTTCTCCTGTATCAGGCTCACTGTCAAAAGTATCAGGAAGCAGATAAACAACAGTATATAATCCGCCACAGTAAGTCCCAATCCCAGAAATGCCTCGGCATTTAAATCTGCCAGATTGAATTTTGTAAACATGTTTCCAAACATCTTAAAGGTCAAAGGCACATCTCGGTAGCAGTCAAACATACGCAGGCAGCTCATGAGCAGAATAGTTCTGATAATCTCAAAGGCTCCGTACCATTTCTTATCTTTCACATGGAAACGATTGTGAAATTTCGCATATAAGGGCTCTAATTCCTGAGAAATCATAATCACAACAAAGTTCATAAGACCCCATACAATAAAATTCCAGCTTGCTCCGTGCCAGATACCTGTGGTAAACCACACTGCAAAAGAGGATAGATATACCGGCACACGTTTTCCAATCACTTCTCCGAATTTTGCCCTGGAAAACTTAGAAAGTTTCAGCATGGGCTTACACACAGAAATCGGATAGAAAATATAGTCTGTAAACCAGGTACCCATGGTAATATGCCATCTCTTCCAATATTCCTTAATATTCTTGGACAAATAAGGTCTTTGGAAGTTCTCTGTCACCTTGATTCCCATGGTCTGAGCAATACCAATGGTAATGTCAATACCACCAGTGAAATCTGCATACAATTCCAGAGCATAGAACAACATTCCCACCAATACAAATCCACCCTGATAAGTTTCCGGATCATGGATAATAGCATTCACTGCGGTAAGAATCCTGTCTGCAATGACAGCCTTCTTAAAATATCCCCAGGTAATCCGGTAAAGTCCGTATCCTACTACTTTTGTATCAAACTTATGCTGTTCAAACAAAGACTGAGCTAAATCGTTAAATCTGCTAATCGGTCCCTGTACAAGCTGAGGGAAAAAGGACACAAACAACGCCAGTTTAAAGGGATTCTTCTCTGCCTTACTGGTTCCACGATATACATCAATGATATAACCCATGGTCTGAAAGGTGTAAAAGGAAATTCCCATAGGCAGCACCAGATTCACAAAGGAAAGATGTCCATCGCTGTGAAAAGCACTGAGGATTCCATTGATATTTGCGATCATGAAATTGGTGTATTTTAAAACTGCCAGAATACCAAGATTGAAAAACAGGCACACCAAAAGCCATTTCCATTTTTTGGCTTTCACCTTTCCCTTATAAGCCTTTTTCTCTTCCCGGCTCAATTCACCTTTTTTTGCTTTTAAATAGGTTTCCTGCTCTGTTTGCAGGTTATCCAGCTTCCTACTTACCAGATAAGCAGACACTGTAGTTGCTCCTATAAAAATCAAATAGGAAGGGCTGGCAAGAAAATAAAACACATAACTGGCTACCAAAAGAAGTGGCCACTGGCACTTCTTTGGAAGCAGATAATATAATAAAAAAACAATGGTAATAAATCCAATAAAACTATATGATGTAAAAAGCATAAGAACCTCGCTTATTCATCTTCCAGACGGCAGATTAATTCATACAGTGCTGAAGCAGAGTTGAAATTTTCTGGAATAATTTCCTCCGCTGGGATTACGACATCATATTCTTCGTTTACTTCTGAAATGATGGTGACAATATCGAAAGAATCAATAATCTTGTCATCAACTAACGTGTTACAGGTTTCAAAATCCACTTCTGGGTGCAGGTCATTTAAAATTTCTAATAATGCTTCCATACTTATTTTCTCCTTTTCTTCTCTTGGTAAATTTCTTTTAATTTGTTTCTGTCAATCTTACCATTAGCTGTCAGCGGCATTTCTTCCAGAGCATAGACCTGATTGGGAATCATATATCTTGGAAGGGTACTCTTCAAAGATGTGACCAGATCTTTCACTTCTCTTTCTCCTGTGTAGAAGAGAATGATTTTGCCCTTTTCTTTATCATAAATACAGCAAGCGCTGCGAATGCCCTCATTCATATTCACATGGGCTTCAATTTCTCCTAACTCAATTCTATGTCCCATGTGCTTAATCTGATAGTCTTTTCTGGAGATAAAAACAAGTTCTCCATATTCATTTAACTTTCCAATATCACCTGTACGGTAAATCAATTCATGATAATAAGGATTTAAAGGATTCTGTACAAAAACCTCATCCGTCTTTTCAAAATTATTATAATACCCCAGGGTCAAGGCTGTTCCTCGGATACACATTTCCCCTGGTTCACCTTGGGCTGGAATCTGGTTTTTCTCATCTAAAAGCAGAATTTCTGTATTCTTAAAAGGACGGCCAATAGGGATGCTCTCTCCCTCTTCAAAATCCCTGTTTACCTCATAATAGCAGCTCATTCCTGTTGCCTCAGTAGGTCCATACAAATTAATAAAACGGGCGTTAGGAAGAGCCTTTTTCCACAAATGAAACTGCTTGATAGGAAATACTTCGCTTCCAAAAGCTACGGTATGAAGGTATTTTGGGATCACTTTGTCAAAGGTCTTCATAGAAGAAATCATAGTCAGAGCAGATACCACCCAGCACACGGTATTAATCTTGTACTCATTCAGAAATTCCACCAGTTTCAGGGGAAACATAAACAATTCCTTGGGAACCAGATAGGTTGTGGCTCCATATTTCAAAGAAGAAAACAGTTCTTTTAAACAGGCATCAAAATACAATGGTGTCTGGTTTGCCAATACGGAATCTTCACTTATCTGGAGCACTTCGGTAAGATTTTCCACATAGTCAATGACAGACCTGTGGCAGGCTGCCACCCCTTTGGGAATCCCTGTAGAACCGGAAGTAAACACAATATAAATAGGGTCTGTATCAATGGAGTTGTCTCTGATTGTTTCCAATTTTTCTTCTTTTACAGGAGTCTGAACCATCTCATCATAGAGAAGGATTTCTCCCTCAAAATCCTGAAATCCATCAATGAGTCCTCTGGTGCTTTCATCACAGATCACAGCTCTTGGTTTCAGATTCTGAAAAATCAGTTCAATACGGAATGCCGGCATTTCTTCATCCATAGGCACATAAAAACAGCCACTATACACGACACCCCAAAAAGCAGTAATCATATGTGGATGTTTCTTCATATAAATAACAATGGGTTCTTTTTCATAGCCTTTTTCAAGCAGGCAGGTTCCTATACTTCTGGAAGCATCAAATACTTCCTGAAAGCTCATCCCCATTTCTCCATTGGCAAATGCAGTTTTATCCGGAACCCGCTTTACTGTATGTTCCAAGTATTCCAAAATATTTCTTTGCATTTTCTTTCTCCTTATACCTTAATCAAATTTTCATAAGGTTCTTTCACTTCTTTTTTACATTGTTTCAGGGCATATTTTGCCAGAACTTCCAGGGTATCTACATACCCATCTCCAATATCATAGTCTTTTTTTATAAGAGATAATTCTGTACATCCAAGAACCAGAACCCCAGCTTCTTTTTCTCTTAAGTGATTGGAAACCCTCCTGAATTTGTCCATATCAGGAGGTAATCCTGCTTTGATATCCCTATAAATCAAATCCATAATATCCTGCTGGTACAATGGCTCCGGAATCACTGTTTCCATCCCCATGGACTCTAGCTCTTTCTGAAAAATACCACTTTGAATGGTTCCATCTGTAGCCATAATCCCGACAGATTGAATACCTTTGTTTCGTATTTCCAGTACGGTTTTCTGTATTCCATGAAGTACAGGAACCGGAATTTCTCTGGACAATTCCTCATAAAAGTAATGAGCCGTAATACAGGGAATAGCAATACAGCCTGCCCCTTGTACAGCCAGCTGCTTTCCCAGCCTGATCATTTCATCCACAGGATTTTCTTCTGATTTTCCAAGGATATAAGCTGTCCGGTCTGGGATTTGGGGCATGTTATAAATAATCATCTGCAAATGATCCTGGTCTTTTTCTGCCTTTGTCATCTGAATCAGCAGTTCCATAAAATATGCAGTTGCAATGGGACCAAGCCCTCCTAAAATTCCTAATGTCACACCATTCGCCTCCTAATCAACAGAAGAATCTTCTGTAGGTGTTGCAGGATATTTGCTCTGGTCAAAAATATGACTATTCTTATGAGCCTTTGAATAATTCAAAATTTCCTCATCTGTAAGCAGGAAAAACTCTCCTCCTCCCTGCCTTGGAGTCGTATCAAAATGATACCAACCATCTCCTACGTCCACCAAACTCCAGTAATGTCTGGAATGACTCGTGTCACTCTTCTCAATATCCAGATTTGGAATTCCCGCCTGAGTCAGCAGTGCTTTGGCTGTAGCAAAGAAAATAAAACAGTCGCCTTGTCTTGTAGTAAATCCCTGATGTGCCCCATTGGTCCAGCTTTCCTTTTCTGAACTATTCACATAACCTATGTTCGTTCTTGTCCAATCATAAATGGCTCTTGCCATTTCTTTTTGGGTCATATCATCATCAATAATCTCTGCCAGAACTTCATCAGCTTCTTTCTCTACTTCTTCCGGCTCCACATAGTTTTCCGGTTTTTCCTTAATGGTAATAGTTGTTTTTTCCTCTGTCTTATTCCCTGCCCTGTCCTTGGCTGTATAGATGACATCATATGTACCAGGTTCTTCTTGATTCACATCGCTTTTGTCAATTTCCAATTTTACTTTTTTATCACAGTTATCGGTTACTGTAATCTCTGCTTTGTAAGAAATCGGGTCACCTGCAAATCCAGTAAGAGGCGCCACACCATTAATCTCTGGTGCTTCCTTATCTTCTATCACTTTGATTTCTGATGAAACTTTCGCAGTATTCCCTCCCTCATCTGTAAGCACAACAGTTGCAGAGACTTTTCCCTTTTTCGATAAATCCGGCTTTTTCTCAAAGCTACATTTCACATCTGTGGCATCCTGAATATCTGTCACCAGCTCTTTTGCCTTCAAGTCTCCGTCGATATCAATGGTCATATTCTCTGCTTTCGCCTTTGGGGGTGTAGTGTCCTTGACAATGAGCTTGCAAGTTCTCTTTTTCCCTTTGGCTTCAATAACAATCTCCTGTTCTCCAACATGATTCAAATCCACTTTTGACATATCTGTAACAAATTTTGCATCTGCCTTTTTCTTCAAAAAGTCAGAAACTTTAAGGTCTTTCGTTCCTGCTTCCACAGTGACTTTCTTAGATACTGGATTTGAAAAAAACAGCTTATATCCAAAAAAGAGCAGCACCACTGCTGCAATTCCTACGACAGACAGCTTTTTTATCATCTCTATTTTTTGTTTTCTAAGCTGTTCCTCCCGCCGTCTTTGAATAGCCCTTCTACGTTTCCGCTCCAGATATTCCTGGTATTCTCTCTCATTTTCCTCTTCCAGCGCCAGACATTCCTCTAGACCACTCCTATGTCTGTAGGAAGCAGAGGTTCCTGCATCATAGGCAGTCCTTACCCGTCTGGACGTGTCTTGTCCCGAGCTTCTGCGCCTTGGCTGTTGACCCCTGGAGTGCTGGGTACTACCGTTCCTTGGGCGTTGCCTCCCTGGTTGTCGGGCGCTACTATTTCCAGAGCTCCTTCTATGTTCATATTCATTCATGTTTTTTCTCCATAAAACCCTTTTTATTTCTTTTTTATGAAAATTATTTCTATTTTTTTACATAACCTCTGTTTATTCTATTCTCCCATGTGCATATTGTCAATATTTTATTGCAAATTTGCCCTTAGCCATATCTTTAAACTCGGCACAGATAGTTTTCCATATAAAAAATGGATGCCAACACGACACCCATTTATGATTTCTTTTTATACTCCATATAGACCAAGCACAATGACCTTGATTTTGTATTTACACATTATAACTGATGTACTCTGGCATTTTTCCTTCTTCTTGGTACTGTCTAAATAGATAAAACAGAATATGTAATGCCATCACATCAATATTTTCATCCGGTGTACACTGCCAACAATTACTGCAGTTCTCAATAATAATTCGTCCATCGCTAATCATCTGCGGATAATCCACACTGACTGGAATACGCTTGATGATTAGTTTTTTTCTTCCACTTGGCATCTTTTTTAATTTCTCATGAATTTCAGGTTCAGCAAAGCAGTCACGAGAAATCGTTATTGTCCCATCATATACGTGATCTTCATTTCTATACTCAGGTTCATTCAAATTGTAACCGCCATATTCATACATAACTGTTTTTTCATCTTCTAAAACGAGATTAGCACGTGCTCCAATTCCACGACTCATTTTGTCACCCCTATTGTACAATCACTGGTTTATCATCCTTTTGCTTCATATTTGAATAAAAGGCTTTCAATTGTTTCTGATATAACCATTCTAAGTATTCTGTTTCTATATACAGATTGGGACATACCTTTACTTTAGCTTTTGCTTTTTTTAGATCCCTTTCCATCTCTTTTTTCAAATTATCTATATCCGTAGCTCCAAAAGCTTCGTATTCTGCTGTCAGAGCAGAAAAATAAACTTCCAACATACCGGACCAGCGTTCTTCTAACTGGAAAATATTTTCTACTGCTTCTATTTTTTCTTCTATGTAAGCCTTTTTTCTATTCTCTGGCACCAATTTTACTCCGTCTTGATCCTCATGATGTGTAAATTCAATCTTTACCTGTTCTCGAATCACATCAAGATAAGGAAGAAAAATTTTTCGTATATCTTGGCTTTTTCTATAAAAAGGAGACCGGATTCCTTTATAAATCTTATTACAAGTAGGGCAGCAGAAATACAGATTATCCGGATGCAAAGCCAAACAAGGCACAAAAGCTTTTCCAAAATAATGTTCAATTTCGTCTTCCTTCTCAGCGTTTGTCATGGATTGAAGACATACTGGACATACTGTCCTTAAGGGTGCATTTTTCCCTTCAAAAAACTTTTCAGCAAGCTCTTTCCTGCCAAACTTCTTTCCCCTTACCTCAAACTGGCTGGAATATAAAGATACATTATAAAAATACAAATAAAAACCTTTTAAAATTTTCTGATATTCTGGTTTCAATGCCGTGCTTTCCAGCTTAAACTCACTTGTGTGTTCCTTGGAAAAAGTATGATCATGAACAATGGCCTTGTAAATCTTTTTTCTTTCTCTTCTTTCTAAAAGAAAAAGCTGGTCAATGGCGCTATGCATTTCTTTTCCATTTTTTGCGTCTCTTTTGTAAACCAGATACAACCATTTCCCAGGTATTCCGGCAAAAGCAATCCATTCTGACTCTTGAAACTCAGTACTGGCAGACTGTGCTGCAAATTGAAAGAAGGATAGCAAGTATTCGTTAATCTCTTTTAGAGTATTTTCATGATTTCCTTTATCCATCTCCCAAAACATTATTTTCACCTCAATTCAGAATCTTCGCCAAACAATTGGTAATACTGTTCATATAAACGAAACCGCTGAAATCCTGGCCCTAGTTTACCAATGTTCTCCTCCATTTTCTTCTTATCTTTCTCTCTCATCATTTGCTGAACCGTTTCCCTGGCATAGCTTCCAATGGCATTTGCATGAAAAACTTCCTTGGCAATAGTATCTCTATGGGCTGCAAAAGTAGAAATTTCCGCTGGACGCACCTCTGTATTTTCTCCTGGAACCTGATGTATGAGCATAAGCTGCTCTTGTCTGGCATCTGTAAGAAGCAAAGTCGAATGGGTAGCAATCAGAAACTGATGATGTGTATTCTTACTTAATTCATACAGAATTTTCATAAAATCTTTGTTCCAGTCATCATTAAAATGTACATCCGGCTCATCATATAGAAACAACGTATTTTCCCCGCAATAAGGCTGTGCCATCAATACCAGTCCAGTTCTTGCCAACCACATGAGTTCTCCATCGCTTAAAGCTTCCAGACTATATAATCCCTTTTCATTTTCCATTTTGTATAAGAATTCCAGGTTGTCAATAACACCGAATTCGTGAGCAGTTAGGAGTACTGAAAGAAGCATAAAAGGATTCCCGCCAAAAAATTGCTGCAATCCAGGATGAAAATAAGACTCAGAAAGGTCTACGTCCATTTTCTGGAACAAAAATACTGCCGTAGATTCTTCCAAAAGGCTTCCATCCTCTCCTGTCTGACCAGATGACCAGCCATGTTTTATATAGTCTGCTTTCATTCCATTCTCTGATTTCCCCTCTCCAAGCAGTCTTTCCAAAAGATTCAGCTGTGGAAGATCCCCTGAACGTTCCAGTACCTCCCTGTGAACTCGAAAGGAAAATGCTGAAGGAATCATCTTCCTACTCATTCGTTTTAGCAGCATTTCTCTTAATCTACAGTATTCCCATGCTTCTTTTCTGTTATCTTTCTCATATAAATCCAACGGAAAAACTGAAAAAAGGACTGGCAAAATAAATTTTGAGGTTTCTGCATCCAGGGAAAGAACCTTTGGATTATTTTCCAATTGTTCACAATATGCCAGAATCTTATTTACCTGCTGATTGTCAGCCTCCTCTTCTAAAAGAGACAAATCATATAATTCTTCTACCAACGCCTCTTTACTGGATTTTAAGAGAATTTCTTCCATGGAATGGTTGGCTCCAGAGCAATAGGAAACCATTCTATCCGGCAAATATTCATTTGGAATTTTGTTTGTCTGAATTGTCTCACCTTGTTTTTTTATTTCTACTCTAAGTTTTCCATCCATCTTTTCTTGTATATCTGACATAACTTGAATAATCGTTCCATCTGGCATACGATATCTGATTTTAAACTCAAATCCAGGTACTTCTTCCTGCATAATTCTTGAAAAAATCAATCCTATTGCTTCCAATAGACTTGATTTTCCAGATCCATTTTGTCCAATTAAAAAATTAACAGATGCAGAAGATTCTTGTTCTTTAAAAGATAAGGAAACTTTTTTCAGACTTTTGTATCCGTCCAGATATAGGTATTCCAGTTTCATAGTTCCTCCTTTTTCAGCAACGATTTATATTTCTGTATGGTCACTGGCTTTTCTCTCGAATCCATCAAGAAACTTTCCCCCAACATAACTTTTTCTGGAATAGTTTTTTCTAAAAATCCTAATCCCATTAAAATTTTCACTGCTGCCTTAGCATCCTGAATCGTATGCTTTCCATAAACTTTTGGTTGTTTTCTACTCAACATTTGGAATACAGTATGTATAGGCATTGGCTCTTCTGTATTTGCAAAAAGTTCCAGAACTCCCTGCTGAAAATCTGATAAATCATTAAAAACTTCCCATTCTTTTCCAGAAAGAAACTGTCTCCACTCTGTCTCTTTTCCAACATTCTCTTCTAGTTTTTCTTTCTTTTTTAAATGATAATACTGGATAAATAACTCTTCATCCGGCTCCTCCAGTTCCTTCCATCTACGAAAATTCTTTGATAAAAAGGCAGTAAAAGAGGAATATAGTAAGCTATGATATAACCTCTTCACCCCCTCTGTCTGCTCCTCTAATTTTCTATCTATATTTTCTGCTCTTTTAACAAGGTTCCCTATCTTTTTCTGAACTTCCATAGCAACCCTCGGCACCGGAAATTTCATAAGGAAATTCTGATTCATAAGATGTTTTCCTTCGTAAAAATCAATGCCCAAGCAATCCCTTCCATAATATACCCATAAGAGCAGAAACTCTGGTATTAACTTTTCCTTATGAATCCGCACTCTCCATATAGCATCAGGATTATATGTTTTTTTCTGTTGTTCTTTAGAAAGTATACAAAAATGGGTCTCATTTTCATCCTTGCGTTTCTGGAATAGCAGTTCTCCCATCATTTGCGGATACGCTTCTGAAATTTTTTTATCCTCCACATCCTTCCCATCGGAAATAGGTTCTATAAAAAAATTTCCTAGTGGAAGGGTCTGCTTTTTTGCAAGCGCTTCTCTTACCTGGTGATACATAGCCTGGTAAAGAATTTTTTGAAGCACTTCCCTGATTTCTCCCTGCTTCTCCAACAGTTGTTCCCCATGTTTCATAATTCCTACAATATATCTTTGTTCCTCCAAACAAGGGAAAAGAATTGAAGTTTGCTCTAATTTTGTCTTTGTCAGATTTGGAATAGTTACTGTATTCGCTCTTTCTTCTAACCAAGGTCTGAAAAACTGAAAATAATAATACACATACTCAGACAGGAGCTCACTTTCGTCAAACACCATAGCCTGTACTGCTTGATTTACTTTGACTTCTCTTCCAGCGATTGCAGTCTTTCCAATGGTCCCGGACACAGACAAAAGCAAAGCACCCTTGGGCACCCTTCCTTTCACTTGTTCTGCTCCTTCCCAAGTAAGATACAGCTCTGTTTCTTTCAGTTCTCCCCCTCGCAAATCCCCTGCACGTACAAAAGGAATTCCCTCTTTCCCACAATAGTAGTCCTTATTATTCCGTCTTGGTGTGGATCCACGTACCCATAATTTTACTACTTCTTTTAACGTTTTTTTCTTCCAGTTACTCATAGGCCACGAACCTCCACAAGAAGTTCCTCCATATCTGAAAGAAGTTCCTTTTGTTTTTGAATCAGATCTTCTAATATCTGTTGTGGATCTTCAAAATCCAACACCTGTCTCTTAGCTGGTTTATAATACTCTGGCAGTAAATTCCATCCAGAGGCTTCTACTGATTTTCTTTCTGCAAACCAGAATTCCTGAAACTCCCAATTCCCAGGAGTCCGAATCAAGTTATAATTTTCCAGAAAATTCTCTGTCTTTTCTCTCCACTGTTCAAATAAATACTCTCTCTGGTTCCATATATCAATTAAGCTCCCATCTGATTCTGCTTCTAAGTCGTAGAAAAATACATATGGATGCCTTTCATTCCATTCCTCCTTCATAAAAAAGGATGCCTGTGTCTTGAAATTTTTAATCAGTAAAACACTGGACTTCACTGTACTAAAATGGAACGTGCTTTCAGGAAGGGACACAATTGCCTCAATAGAATATTCTGTAAACATCCATCTACGAATATCCACAAATTCTGCTTTTGTTGAAAACAAAAAACTATCCGGTACAACAAGAACTGCCATGCCGCCCGATGCAAGAGCCAAAACACTCTGTACAAGGAAGAATCCATACCTAGTCTGGACACGAATTGGCATCTGAATTTGAATTTCAGTAGAAAGTCTTTCTTTTGTATTTGTAAAAGAAGGATTTGCAAAAACAATATCGTAAGCTTTTTCTGCTCCTTTAGGCAAAAAGTCCCTTTTTTCCAGATAGATTCTCTTTCCAGAAAGAATGCTTAAAAGCTGCACTCCTATTCTCAGTTGTCTATCTGATTCATATCCTCGTAACACAGCCTTCGGCCAATATTGTCCTGTTGCAATCAGCACGGTTCCTGTGCCAGCCTGAGGGTCTAAAATGGAAAGTTTTTCTCCGCCTCTATCTGAATTTTTCTCCAAATCTAGTATCTGTGCAAAAATTTTCACATAGATATCTGGTAACACATACCGTTCTGAATTTCTTTTATTACAGACACAAAGTTCGTACATTCCTCTGACTGCTTTATAACAAAAATCTTCATCTTCTACTTTATGACAAATATCTAAAAGAGTTTCCGAAACCTGCAAAATTTGACGCAATATAGAAGTCTTTTCTATAAAAAGCTGATATTCAAAGACATCTCTATACCAATCTGCTTCCCGCATTTCTCTCCAAATTTCCTTCTGGAATTTGTAAACCCATTCCTCCACTTCCTCACTGGTCATTTTGAGATAATCATGTTTTACAGAAGAGTCCTGTTCTCTTTGATAGCATGCTCTCCCAATAAGCAGATAACAAAAATCCTGAAAAAGAGACAACAAATCTTCGTCGTATTCCATACGATAAAAATCAATCAGGGAACGAAATTCCCTGAGAATCTTGTCCAAATATTCTTTATTGTTATCATTCATATGGTACACCTCTGTAATTGCAAAATTCTTTCGTATTGTGGCACAATTGTTTTCTATGAATAGTTTATCATGCTTCCATATCTCTGTGAAGTAAAAATCTGTGTTTCCTTTTCCATATAATCCGAAAACATGCTATAAATTTCTTCTTTATTTTTAGCTGTCAACTTTACTCCACAACAAACGTAATATTTTTGAGGGATCATCTGTAATATTCGGTTTTCAGTTACTCTTCTGAAGAAGCGCAATTGTCTCTACATGAACCGTCTGACAAAACTGGTCTACACAGCACACTTTTTCCACTCTATATCCTTTCTCCAAAAACATCTCCAAATCTCTTGCCAAGCTAGTAGGTTTGCAGGAAATATAAACCATTTTCTCCACCCCATACTCTAAAATCTTAGGCAATGCCTTGGGATGAATACCATCTCTCGGTGGGTCCAACACAATAAAATCCGGCTTCTCCTGAATCTCATCCAATACCTTCAGTACATCTCCCGCAATAAACCTACAATTTCCGATTCCATTTAATCTGGCATTTTCCTCAGCTGCTAAAACAGCTTCCTCTACGATTTCCACTCCAATGACTTTTTTTGCCACTGCTGCCAAAATTTGAGAAATAGTTCCTGTGCCGCTGTACAAGTCAAAGACAGTCATATCCTTTGTATCGCCAATATACTCTCGTGCTGTTTCATAGAGTACTTCAGCTCCATAGGAATTTGGTTGAAAAAAGGAAAACGGTGTAATTTTAAATCTTAGCCCCAAAATTTCCTCGTAAAAATAATCTTTTCCATATAGGATTCTCATTTCATCACTTTTAACCACATCAGAAAGAGCATCATTAATAATATGCAGAAATCCTACTATTTTTCCTTCCAACGTTAAACTCAACAACCGATCCTTCAATTCCTCAAAATCAGCTTCCACCTGGCTGGTAGTTACCAGATTCACCAAAATCTCCCCTGTAGTATTTCCTCTCCTCAAAAGTAAGTGTCTTAAAAATCCTACATGCTGCATTTTGTGATAATAATCATAGCCTTGTTCCTGGCAATATTCCAGCACACATTTCAGAATTTCATTCATATCCTGGTGAACTAATTTACAATCCAAGGCATTTAACACATCATAGGTACTTCCTTTTTTATGTAAACCAAGAGTCAAAGGACCATCTTTATATGCATCTCCAAAAGAAAATTCCATTTTATTCCGATAAGCAAATTCTCTTGGGCTTCCTTTGATTCCTTCAAATACATAATCCGGATTTCCCTGTTCATCTACCTGTCCGCCTGCCTTTACAGCCTGATCTATAAGACTTTGAATCTGCTTTGCCTTCATTTCCAACTGGTTTTCATAGGACATGGTCTGATACATACATCCCCCACAGTCTGGAAAAATGCTGCATACGGGTTGTCTTGTTTCCAAAGGGGAGCGCTCTAAAACTTCCAAAAGCCTTCCTTCCACTCTGCTGCCTTTCTTTTTGTTAACCATGAACTGAACCTTTTGACCTGGCATCCCGTTTTTTACAATGACTTTTTTGTCTTCTATCTGAACAATTCCCTTATTAGGAAACTCCACTCTTTCAATGATTCCCTGATAAATCTCACCTTTTTTCAATGCAATATTCCTTTCTCTTTGAGTCTATTTTACAGAAAAAGAAGCTCCGGTTTCCCGAAGCTCCCTATTGGCTTTTCCATTCCCTACATACAGCTTTATAATTCTATCATGGTTGCCAGATTATTCCTGACCTTCTTTTTCCTCATCTTCATCTTCAAAGTAGTCATCGAAATCATCATCGAAGTCCTCTTCAAAATCTTCCAGATAATCCGGTGTGAAGAAACGGTAAACTGCATATGCGATTCCTGCTACTGCTGCCACAGCCCCAATAATTGCCAGTACCCATAATACAGTATTTTTATTTCTTTCATCCTCTTTTTTCTGTAATGCTGTAATTAAATCCTCGATACGATTCATATGTCCTGCACCATCCTCTCTTTTTACAGATTCCCTGCAAACTCATTCTTGAAAGCTGTTGTGCGTTGGTTTTGCCTCTGCAAATACGAAGCACCAACTCACTCTTTATGCTATTATACCACTGAACCTGGAATTTTACTATCCTTTCTTCATATTTTCTAAAAACTTTAGAAAATATTTTTCCTTAGATTTTTTTCAATTTTGCAAAAGATGCAAACATTTTCTTGATACCTACTTTATCAAAATTCACGGTAACTTCATAGTCTCGCCCACCTTCAACGATAGCAGTCACCACACCTGTTCCAAATTTTATATGCTTTACTGTGTCTCCCACAGTATAGTCCAATCCATCTGCCTTTTTCACTTCAAACTGCTTTGGCACAAATGCCGGCTGCTTAAATGCCTGTTTCATCTGGCGGAAGGAAGTTGGCATTGGAATATCCATGGGCTTCTTCTCCTGAAACTCTCTTCCTAACTCCACAAGTTCTCTTGGAATTTCCTTAATAAATCTGGAAACTTTATTATATTGAGTCTCTCCACGAATCATACGCTGTTGGGCACAAGTCAAAGTCAAATCTTTCATTGCCCTGGTAATTCCCACATAACACAGCCTTCGTTCTTCCTCAATTTCTGTAGGGTCATCGGAAGTAATGGTCATATAACTTGGGAACATGCCATCTTCCATTCCAGCCAGATATACGAAAGGAAATTCCAGTCCTTTTGCACTATGCAAAGTCATTAAAAGTACCTGATTATCATCCCCATCCACAGAATCAATATCCGCTACCAGTGCTACCTCTTCTAAAAATCCTGACAGGGTCGGCTCCTCATTTTCTTCCTCATAGGACACCACTTTTGTAATTAACTCGTCAATGTTTTCGATTCTAGCTTCTGCCTCCTCGGTTCCATCTGCTTCCAGTTCTTTTACATAGCCTGTGCTTTCAATAATATCTTTTAAAAGCTCAGAAGGAGATAAATACTCAGCCTTACTTCTCAAAGTCTGAATAAAGGTTACAAAAGGCTCCACCTTTGTTGCTGCTCGCCCAAGAGTAGAAATTGCATTGGCTTCTTTTAAAGCCTCATAAAAGCTCATGCCCATGCTTACTGCATAATCCTGAACTCTAGTAAGGGTAGTCGCTCCGATTCCTCTCTTTGGAACATTAATAATACGCCGTACCGCCAAATCATCTCTGGCATTATCTACGGTTTTTAAATATGCAAGTAAGTCTTTGATTTCCTTTCTGGCATAGAAGTTTACTCCGCCTACTAATTTATACGGAATATTTGCCATAAGGAATTTCTCTTCAAAAAGACGGGACTGAGCATTTGTCCTGTATAAAATGGCAATATCCCGATACTGGGCATCCTTCTCCCTCACCTTCTTACTAATATCCCCTACAATATATTCTGCTTCTTCATAGGCATTCATAAACTGGCGGAAGTGCAGCTTTTCTCCTTCTTCATTTTCCGTCCAAAGGGTCTTTCTCTTACGCTCCATATTATTTTGAATAACCTGATTTGCCGCATTTAAAATGTTCTGTGTAGAACGGTAATTCTGTTCCAGCCTTACCACCTTTGCATCTGGAAAGACATTCTCAAATCCCAAAATATTACCAATATTGGCTCCACGGAATTTATAAATAGACTGGTCATCATCTCCTACAACACAAAGATTTCTGTACTTTCCTGCCAGGAGGCTAACAAACTTAAATTGAGCAGTGTTTGTATCCTGGTACTCATCCACCATAATATATTTAAACCGTTCCTGGAAATATTCCAATACATCCGGGCATGCTTGGAACAATTCCACTGTTTTCATAATCAAATCATCAAAATCCAGTGCATTATTCTTTTTCAGCTCTTTCTGGTATTCTTTATATGCCAGAGCTATTTTTCGCTTAGAGAAGTCCCCCATAACCTTCAGCTCATATTCCTCTGGACCAATCAACTCATCCTTTGCGCTGGAAATAGCCGCCATAATGGATCTTTCCTTATAAATCTTTGTATCAATATCAAGCCGTTTGCAAATATCCTTCATCAAAGTTTTTTGATCATCTGTATCATAAATTGTAAAATTCGTATCAAAGCCCAGTCGGTCAATAAAACGGCGAAGCATGCGAACACAGCTGGAATGAAATGTAGATACCCATATGCTCTCGGAACCAAATCCTACAATCTTATCCACTCTTTCTCTCATCTCTCCTGCTGCTTTATTGGTAAAAGTAATGGCCATAATATTCCATGGATTTACCCCTTTTTCTTCTATCAAATAAGCAATTCTATGAGTCAGTACTCTGGTCTTTCCTGAACCAGCACCTGCCAGAATCAGTACCGGACCTTCTGTATGAAAAACTGCTTCTTGCTGCTGTGTATTTAATGTATCGTAGATACTCATAAATTCTCTTTCCTCCAAAACATTTGTTCTTACACTATACCATTGTAGAAAGAATAACGCAAGTAACTTTACAAATAGTATTAAAAACTATATAATAGGGAATAGAGGTGATAAAACATGACTATAGACACAAAAGACATTTTAAACAGCATTTTAAACAGCATTTCCAGAATTGATTATATCAAAACAGAGGAAATACCAAATATAGATTTATATATGGACCAAGTGACTACTTTTATGGAAGAACATTTAGCAGCTTCCAAGCGACATCCGGAAGATAAAATTCTTACGAAAACCATGATTAATAATTATGCCAAGAATCGTCTGCTTCCGCCACCAACAAAAAAGAAATATTCCAAAGAGCATCTGCTTATCTTAACCTTTATTTATTACTTTAAAAATATTTTATCCATTAATGATATCCAAGTACTTTTGACTCCTCTTACGGAAAAATATTTTTCCCAGGAAAATAATGTCAAACTTACGGATATCTATGAAGAAATTATGAATCTGGAGCTTTCCCAAATTGAACCATTGGCTAAGGATGTTACCAGAAAATTCAAAAAATCTCAGGAATCCTTTTCAGATATAAACAGGGAAGAAAGTGAATTCCTACAAAAATTCGCTTTTATCTGTATGCTCAGTTTTGATGTTTATGTAAAAAAGCAAGTCATTGAACAACTGATTGACCATATGTCAGATCCCACAAACTAATTTCCTACAAAAAAGAAGCCGTCACACATGAAAATGCATATAGGGAGTTGAATGTAATACTCTTCCCTATATACATTTTGTGTAACAGCTTCTTTTTGTCTAACAGACAAGTTCTTATTTTTCCTGCTCTTCCATTCTCTCAAATACCATGTCATATCCGTCATTTCCGTAATTCAGGCTTCTGTTTACACGGCTGATGGTTGCTGTGGATGCTCCTGTTTTTTCTGAAATTTCCAAATAAGTTCTTTTCTCTTTCAGCATCTTAGCAACTTCAAAACGCTGGGATAAAGACAAAATCTCATTTACTGTACATACATCTTCAAAAAACAAATAACATTCTTCTCTGTTTTTCAAACTGAGAATTGCATCAAACAAGGAATCAACTGCTTCTGTGTGAATTTTCTTACTCATAGTCAAAATCTCCTTAACATTGTAATATACACCCCGTAATAGATTCCCGAAACTTCTTTGGCACTCTACCACTTTATCGGTTATATCTTCCATTACTATAATACATATTAACACAGTAAATTTTTGAAGTAAAGAAGAGTCTTGTCATTTTTCTACTTTATCTGTAAAATTTTTATAAATTTTTACAGTTCATCAAGAATCTTCCTTGCTTCCCGAACTCTTTTTTCACTGGTACGCCAAATTTCATATTCACTTACAGATGCAATACCCATACTCACATCCTGTTTCCGGTAACGCATTTCGCTTTCCATAGAAATTTTCCCTGACATATGATAGGCTTTTGCTTTTGTCTTTTCTGCCAGCACAGGAAGCACAGATGCATCTACACCTCCTCCAACGAGAATTTCTGTTTCTCCCTGTGCTTTTTCCACTAGTTCTTTTAAAAGTTCTACTCCATCTATACAGGTATTTTTCTGTCCTGAGGTCAAGATAGTATTAATTCCAAGTTTCCTGGCCTCTTCCAGTGCCATAAACGGATTTTTGCACATATCAAATGCCCTGTGTAAGGTAACTGACATTCCTTGGGCTTCTTCTATAAGTTCCTTCATCTGTTCCACATTCAATGTCCCATCTGGTTTCATAGTTCCAATAACGATTCCATCTGCACCAAGCTTACGAAAACTCCTGATTTCTTCTTTTATGATTTCATGCTCAAAATCTGTATAACAGAAATCACCAAATCTTGGTCTTAATAAGACGCGAATCGGAAGATCCACCTGTTCTCTGATTTTCCAGTAGAGTGCCTGTGAGGGAGACAAACCACCTATCACAAGAGCACTACACAGTTCAATCCGATCTGCACCGCCTTTTTTTGCAGCAATGGCAGATTCCACAGAGTCCACACAGCATTCTAATGTATATCCCATAAACCCTCCTGTAAAACAAAATCAACCAATAGATAGCACATAAGGAAATGCATTCCTGCATTTCCTTATGCTTTGCTTATATTATGTAGTTCTTATTTACATAATTTCTTGAATTCGTCTGCAACATGCTGTACCTGTGTTCCAATGATAACCTGTACGCTTGTTTTTCCTGGACGGATAACTCCTGCAACACCTGCAGATTTAATGACGCTTTCATCAACTAATGTATTATCTTTTATTTCCAGACGAAGTCTTGTAATACAGTTGTCGATAGAAGTAATGTTTTCTTTTCCGCCTAAACCTTCTAAGATAATTCTTGCAACTTCTGTAAAGTCATTGTTTGCTAATACTACTTTTGTTTCATCTGTATCATCATCTTCTCTACCTGGTGTTTTTAAATTAAACTTTGTGATAGCGAAACGGAATACCACGTAGAAAATAATGAATGCTGCAATACCAAGTGGAATAATCATCCATGTTTTTTCAGCTGCTGGCAGGGAAGCAGAGAATAATAAGTCTGTTGCACCTGCTGAGAAGGAGAATCCTGCACGGAATCCTAATAAAGCAGTTACAGTTACGAAAATACCGTATAATAATGCATAAACTACATATAAACCTGGTGCCAGGAACATGAAACCAAATTCAAATGGTTCTGTAACACCACAAAGGAAAGCACAGAAAGCAGCGGATCCTACAAGACCGATGGCTACTTTTTTCTTATTGCTTTTTGCTGTGTGAACCATAGCTAAAGCTGCACCTGGAACACCGAACATCATACATGGGAAGAATCCTGACATGTACATACCAAGGCTCCAGTCCACATCTGCAGATGTCATACCTGCCCAGAATTTCTGTAAGTCACCAAGACCGATGGTATCAAACCAGAATACATTGTTTAATGCGTGATGTAATCCGGTTGGAATTAACAGACGGTTTAAGAATGCATAGATACCAGCACCTACTGCATCTAACTTAACAATAGACTGACCTATTGAAACTAATCCCCCAAAAATAATTGGCCATACAAACAGTAAAATTGCGGATACAACGATGGAAACAACACCTGCGATGATTGCAACACAACGTTTTCCGCTGAAGAATGCAAGGAAATTCGGAAGTTTTGTTCCTTTGAACTTGTTGTAGCAGGTTGCACCAATAATACCGGCAAGAATACCAATAAATGGGTTCTCAATTTTCTGGAATGCAATAAACTTAGCGGTTCCTTCTTCCAGAGTCATCAGGGTTCCAACAACACCTGTAGACAACAACGTTGTCATCATCAGCCAGGAAGCTAAAGCTGCAAGAGCTGCTGTACCATCATTGTCATCTGCCATACCAACACCGACACCAATAACAAATAAGAGCGCCATATTGTCAATCAACGCTGAACCAGCTTTGATCAGGAAAAATCCTATGGTATAAGCCGTACCACTTGCAACATAACCATTTACTTCCCCCGCCATAGCCGCCGGAGCAAGTGCATAACCGATACCCATAAGGATACCGCAAATAGGTAAGCATGCTACTGGAAGCATTAAGGCTTTACCTAATTTCTGAAGATATTTCATCATAATTTTTTCCTCCTTTTTCTTTTTCTCTTTCTTATGTGAAATCTTCTTTTATATAAAAGCCTGTTTTACAGACTCATATACCTGTATTATTTTGTAACAGTCAAAACTTCATCCAGTACCTTTACGGTCTTTCCAGCAGATGCCTGAATTTCACTGTAATCTGATGTATTGCAGATTACCATTGGCACGATAGTGTCAAGTCCTGCTTCCTTAATCGCTTCAATATCAAATTCCAGAAGAAGATCTCCCGCTTTTACTTTATCTCCTGCTGCGACATGTGCTGTAAAGGGTTCTCCCTTTAACGTAACCGTATCAAGCCCAATGTGAATCAGAATTTCAATTCCACTATCTGATGTCATGGAAATAGCATGCTTTGTATCGAATACCATCTCAATGGTACCATCAACAGGAGCTACTGTTCTTCCTACAGAAGGAATAATCGCAACACCTTTTCCTAAAATTTCCTCTCCGAAAGTAGGGTCACTTACTTTTGAAAGTTCCACTGCTTCGCCCTCAACAGGTGCTCCTAATACTTCTCCTTTTTTCTTACCAAATCCTAATTTTTCTTTTAATGAACCAAACATAATAATCTCCTCTTTACTCCATTTCTCTTACAATCTTTCTCAGTTTCAGAATCATAGACGGTGCAACAGAAAGTTCATCCACCCCCATGCGTACAAAGGTCTCTGTAAGCTCCAGATCCGCACCTAGTTCTCCGCAGATACCAGCCCACTTTCCTGCCTTGTGTGCATTATCTACCACCATCTGAATCATTTTTAATACTGCTTTGTGATGCGGATTATAGAATGCATCCAGTTTTTCATTCTGACGGTCAATTGCAAGTGTATATTGTGTAAGATCGTTTGTTCCAATACTGAAGAAATCAACCAGTTCTGCAAGTTCATCACTAATCATTACTGCAGCCGGTGTTTCAATCATAATTCCCTCTTCTACATCCTTGTATGGAATCTCACAATCACGCAATTCCTTCTTTACTTCTTGTACAATTTCCTGAATCTTCTTCACTTCTTCTACCGATGTAATCATTGGATACATAATTGCAATCTGTCCATAATTGGAGGCTCTGAAAATCGCACGAAGCTGAGTTTTAAAAATTTCTGTTTGAGTCAGGCAAATGCGAATTGCACGATAACCAAGCGCCGGATTTTCTTCATTTCCAAGATTTAAGTAATCTGCCTGTTTGTCTGCACCGATATCCAGAGTACGGATAATCACCTTTTTTCCAGCCATGTTCTGTGCAACTTGTTTATATGCCTGGAACTGCTCTTCTTCACTTGGAAGCTCATTTCGTCCAATGTAAAGAAACTCGCTTCTGAACAGCCCGATGCCGCCTGCATCATTTTCAAGAACATATCCCACATCAGCAGCACTGCCGATATTGGCATAAAGTTCTATTTTCTTTCCGCTAAGAGTAATGTTCTCTTTTCCTTTTAATTCCAGCAGAAGGTTTCTTTTTTCATTTTCTTCATCCAGTTTTTTCTGGGCTTTTGCCTTCACTTCTTCTTCCGGGCAAAGAATAAATTCTCCAGTAAAACCGTCTACTACAGCTTCTGTTCCTGTCTGCATGTCCTCCAGCTTCATCTCCACTCCTATTAAGGCAGGAATGTTCATCATACGTGCAAGAATTGCGGTATGGGAATTGGTAGAACCATGAACAGTAACAAAGGCAAGAATTTTTTCCTTGTCCATCTGCACAGTTTCACTTGGTGTAAGATCATCTGCCACCACAATCACCGGCCCTGTAAAATCCAGGCCATTGTCTCCATTGCCAGCAAGATTCTGAACCAGGCGTTCTGAAATATCCTTAATATCCACTGCACGGGCTTTCATGTAATCATCATCCATGCTGGCGAACATCTCTGAAAAACTGTCTCCTGTTGAAGCTACTGCATATTCTGCATTGACCTCTTGTGTGCGGATGACATTTTCAATTGCTTCGTTAAAATCCAAATCCTCCAGCATCATCTGATGTACTTCAAAGATTGCTGCACTGGCTTCTCCTACCTCTTTCACAGCTTTGTCATACAGTTTTCCAAGCTGCTCAATAGCCTGCGCCTTAGCAGATTCTACTCTCTGCAGCTCCGCAGCCACATCATCGATTTTGACACGTTTTACTACATTTTCTGTTTTACGAAGGACAGCAATCTTACCAAGTGCAATTCCTTTATATACTGCTTTTCCTATCAAAGTTTCCATATCTGTTTCCCGCCGCCTTTATAAATTTGCTTCAAAAAACGCTTTCATTCCCTGTAAAGATGCATCTTCATCTCCGCCTTCTACAGCAACTTCTACTGTCTGTCCGCATTTTACGGCTAAAGACATCACTGCCATCAGGCGTGATACATCTGCTGACTTTCCATCTTCTTTTCTAGTGATGGTAACTTTACTATCATAATTCTTTACTTCTTTTACAAGCATTCCTGCTGGTCTTGCGTGAATTCCTAATTCGTCTTTAATTGTGTACTCAAATGTTTTCATAATCTCTTCTCCTTACCTCATTTTGATAATATATTTTACTGATTATAAATCAGCAGTTACCGTATATTTACAATAGTCTGAATATGCACTGCGAAAAATCCAACTTCTTTTTCCGAAATCGGAGCTTTCATTTTTTCAAACACATACAGGCAGACCTTTCTTGACACTTCCCATGCTTTCGGATAATTCTTCTGCACAAACTCATTCAGCTCAATATGAATATCTTCCCCTGTTTTGATGCGGTCAATCATATAATACAAGTGGCTCATCAGACGGATACCTCCAAGTGATTCCCGACTGATCGTCTGTTTTAGCATGTTTTCTACCATCAACAAACATTCATCAATGGTCTGTGTGATTTTCAAGGTTTCTGTTACATGCTCATCTGACAATCCAGAATGGATGTGTAAGGCTATAAATCCAACCTCATCATCTGAAATTTGATATCCGGTCATTTTCTCTACACTGTCCCTGCAATTGAGAACAACCGTATACTCTCTTCCAAACAAGGCTTTAATATCTGCAATAAAAGGATTCGGTATATGAATTTTTTCTTTTTCCCTCTTTGCAGCAAACGCAATATGGTCTGCAAGCGGCAATAAAATATCCGGATTAATGGAATCAAAAATTTCCTCTGCTTCTTCGATAATTTTACCTGCAGCTTCTAAAAAAACAGGATCAATTCCCTTCACTACATTTAAACCTGATTCTTCGTTTTCTTTGGATGCCAACGTAAACACTCTTGCACCCTTGATTGTCTGAAACCGATCTCCTGCTTTCTTTCCAAATCCAATCCCTTTTCCAAGTAAAATTCTTTCCCCGTCATCATGTCTGGCAAGAAATGCATTGTTATTTAATACTTTTATAATTTGATACATAACCTAAGAATCCCCTCTATAAGCTAAACGAAAAGGTATTTTTCACACAAAAAAAGCATAAACATATTCTGTACACACTCTATCACAAAGATAGAGAAACGGAATAGTTCATGCCTGCCTGACAGTAACACACTATTTTCTATGATTTTATTTAAATATACTATATACTATATAACTTATTTTCGTCAAGTTGTATTTTTACCCTAAAAATCCCCTCATAATTTGTCTATAATGTACAAATCCCAGAACCAATCTTGCAAAACAAAATTGTAATTCTGGGATTTTCTGCATCTTAAGTTTTCTTTTATTTATTATAGAGGTAACACTCCAAAAGAGCTGCAATAAAACAGTCTCTTTTGGGGTGTTGATGTACCATTATAAAATCTGACTAAATAAATCCTTGACTGTAGGATAAATTTTTGCAAATTTCTGATACTTTTCTTCATATTTTGCTGCCAGTTCTGGTTCCGGCTCGACTGTATCAATTACTTTTACAATTTTCGCTGCCGCATCTTCTACAGACGCAAACTCTCCGTTTGCCACAGCTGCCAACATTGCTCCTCCTAATGCAGGCCCCTCTTCAGATTCAATGACATCTACCTTAATATTCAAAATATTAGCAATCATCTTTTTCCACAGAGGGCTTTTGGCTCCTCCGCCGCAAATTTTTGTTCTCTCGATTTTAATTCCCAGTGCCTTGGCAACCTCAAAAGAATCACGAATTGCAAAAGCTACACCTTCCAGCACAGCTTGGGTCATATCTGCCCTAGTGCTGTCCATAGTAAGTCCAATGAAAGTTCCTCTTGCATTTGGATTATTATGTGGAGAACGCTCACCCATAAGATATGGAAGGAAAAACACATTGTTTTCTCCTAATTTCTCAATTTTTTCCTGTTCACCAACATAATCTTTAGTTCCAATAATTTCGTCCATCCACCATTTATTGCAAGACGCTGCACTTAACATACATCCCATCAGATGATAATTTCCATCTGCATGGGCAAAGGCATGAAGCGCATTATTGGGATCTACTCCAAATTCCTTGCTGGAAATAAAAATGGTTCCGCTGGTTCCAAGAGAGATATTACACATACCATCTCCCACAGTTCCTGTTCCAACTGCGGCTGCTGCATTATCTCCTGCTCCTGCTACGATTTTACAGGAAGCCGGAATTCCCAGTTCTTCTGCCAATTCCGGTTTCAAAGTACCCACTGTTTCATAGCTTTCAAATAATTTTGGCATCTGCTCTTCTTTGATTCCGCAGATATCCAACATTTCTTTAGACCAACAACGATTCTTTACATCCAGAAGCAACATACCGGAGGCATCTGACATATCACAGCAATGAGTACCAGACAATTTATATGCCAAATAATCCTTTGGCAGCATAATTTTCTTAATTCTCTTAAAGTTCTCTGGCTCGTTTTCTCTCACCCAAAGAATTTTGGGCGCTGTAAAACCTGCAAAAGCAATATTAGCTGTATATTTCGATAATGTTTCTTTCCCGATTACCTGATTCAGATAATCGGTTTCTTTTACGGTTCTGCCGTCATTCCACAAAATTGCTGGACGAATCACTTCATCATTCTCATCCAAAATAACAAGTCCATGCATCTGTCCACCAAAACTGATTCCAGCCACCTGACTCTTATCACAATCTGCAATCAGTTCTTTGATGCCCTCCAGACTCTGGCTCCACCAGTCTTCCGGTTTCTGTTCTGACCAACCTGGATGTGGAAATGCCAGTGGATATTCTCTGGATACAATTTTCTGAATCTTGCCTTCTCCATCCATAAGAAGCAATTTCACAGCAGAAGTTCCTAAATCAACACCTATGTATAACATGGTTTTCTCCCTTTTCCTTAAGCAAATGGATTTTCTGTTGGGTATAAGGTTCCCTTTGGCTGATTGTAGTTAATTTCATCAACTTCTACACCCAAATATTTGAATACTTCGTACAGCGCTTTTCCAAAATGTCCAAAAGCAACAGCTCCATGGTGTGGATAATTCTTCTCTACTAATACATGGCGATAGAAACGTCCCATTTCTGGAATTGCAAAGATACCAATACCGCCAAAGCTCTGTGTTGCCACTGGAAGAACTTCACCCTGTGCAATGTAAGCACGAAGCTTGCAATCTGCTGTACTCTGAAGACGATAGAAAGTAATTTCACCTGGCACAATATCACCTTCCAGTGTACCCTGTGTTACTTCTTCTGGCAGAGTTCTTGCCATAATCATCTGATATTTCATAGAACATGCTGTCAACTTGCTTGCCGCTGTATTTCCGCAATGGAATCCCATGAAGGTTTCTTTCTGGTCATAGTTGTAATGACCTTTAATGTCATTGTCATAAATATGAGCAGGTACTGTATTATTAATATCCAACAGAGTAACTGTATCCTGGCTAATAACAGTTCCGATGTACTCACTTAAAGTTCCCCAGATATCTACTTCACAGGAAACTGGAATACCTCTATCTGTAAGACGGCTGTTTACATAGCATGGAACAAATCCAAACTGTGTCTGGAATGCTGGCCAGCATTTTGTTGTAAGTGTCACATATTTTCTGCATCCTTTGTGTGCTTCTACCCAGTCTAACAGAGTAATTTCGTACTGTGCTAATTTAGGCAGAATTTCTGGCTTCATATTTCCTTCGCCAAGCTCTGCTTCCATTTCTTTTACTACATCTGGAATACGTGGGTCATCTGCATGTTTATTAAATGCTTCAAATAAGTCTAATTCGGAGTTTTCTTCGATTTCTACACCTAAATCATATAATCTCTTAATTGGTGCATTACATGCCAGGAAGTTTGTTGGACGTGGTCCAAAGCTGATAATTTTCAGATTTCTTACTGCAACTAATGCTCTTGCGATTGGTGCAAATTCGTTAATCATTTCAGCAACTTCTTCTGCTGTTCCTACTGGATATTCTGGAATATACGCTTTTAAATTACGCAATTTTAAGTTATAGCTTGCATTTAACATACCACAGTATGCATCACCACGACCCTGAACCAGATTTCCTTCTTCTGCTGCTGCTACTACCATAGACGGACCATGGAATACTTTGACCAACATCGTTTCTTCTGTTTCTGGTCCAAAGTTTCCAAGATAAACAACCTGTGCATTACAGCCTGCTTCTCTTAATTCTTTGGCTGCTTTTAACATATCTGTTTCGCTTTCTACAACAGTCTGACATTCGTAAATTTCTCCATTGAAATTTTTCTTATATGCTTCTACAACTGCCTTTCTTCTGTTCTCAGACAGAGACATTGGGAAGCAGTCACGGCTTACTGCTACAATACCTAACTTTAATTCTGGCATGTTTGATAAATTCATCTTTTTTTCCTCCTGCATGTTTGCTTTTTTATTCTACTGATAAATTTTCACCTTTGAGCCCTTCAAAAGCTCCTTCAATTTTTGCATCTTTATGTGCAATGAGCCATTTATTTCTGGCAAACAGTAATTTATCTTCTTCTGTGTTATTCTGACGTTCTGGAGCCTCTGTGTTGGTTCCTTTTGGAAGAATAACTGCTGTACAGAACTTATTTCCGTCTACGCTGCATGGCGCATAGTGAAGGGTGGTTGCATAAACCTCCACAACAGTTCCTGCCGGTACCAGAAATGCTTCCATTTTTGCGGTTTCATAAGTACCGTCTCCCTCAATGTCCTGTTCTCTTCCTAAAATCAGAATCAGGTCTGTCAGCGCCACATTGACCTCTGAATCTCTGTGGTACTCTACTGCATTTAAGAACACATTACTTCCATTGCAGTAACCAATCTGGATGGGCATTCCCCCATACAAACTGTATGCGATTTTGTCTGCACATGCACAGGCTTCCAGCTTTTCGTCAGAAGCAACATAAATCACATCATCCGGCTTTGGAGTTTCCTTTAAAACCTCCAGAAGCTCAGACACGTCCAGGCCTTCAATCACTCTTCCGTAAGTATAAAATTCCCGGTCAGCAACATTCAAAATTTTCATCACGTCCTAAACCTCCTCACTTAGTTTAGTCATTAAACTATATGTTTATGCTACCATTTGCATAGAAAAAAATCAAGTTGTTTTTTTGAAAAATATGTTGTAATTTTGTACAAAAAAAGAGAAGCATCATAGGGCATAATTCCCATAATACAGTCCTTGACTGCCATAAAAACCATTGATAGAATAGGAACATCAAATAAAAGGGGAGGAAGCACTATGGATAATGAAGGACTCCAGAAATCAGCTATAACTTCATATGAACAAAGAGAAATTCTTTTTTATAAAACTGACAATGGTGATGTACGTGTCCAGATTCTTCTGTATCAGGAAAATCTTTGGTTAACACAGGGTAAAATGGCAGAACTTTTTGATGTACAAAAATCTGCTATTTCCAAACACTTAAAAAATATTTTTGAATCCGGTGAATTAGAACAAGATTCAGTTGTTTCCATTTTGGAAACAACTGCTACAGATGGCAAGAACTACTCTGTTAAATATTATAATCTTGATGCTATCATTGCTGTTGGATATCGTGTCAATTCAAAAAAAGCTACCATGTTTCGTATTTGGGCTAACCGCATTTTAAAAGAATTCATTATCAAAGGATATGTGATGGATGATGAACGTTTAAAGGAACCAGAAAACTATTTTGGAAAAGACTATTTTGAAGAACAGTTAGAACGCATTCGAGATATTCGTTCCAGTGAACGCCGCTTCTATCAAAAAATCACAGATATATATTCACAATGCAGTGCTGATTATGATGTACATAGCCCAATTACAAAAACTTTTTTTGCAACTGTACAAAATAAATTACATTATGCAGTCACTCATCAGACAGCTGCAGAGCTTATTTATGACAGAGCCGACAGCCAGAAACCTAATATGGGACTTACAACCTGGAAAAATGCACCTGAAGGACGTATTCGCAAGGCAGATGTAACGGTTGCCAAAAACTATCTCAATGAAGTTGAAATACGCAATCTCAATGAAATTGTGACAATGTATTTAGATTATGCTGAACGCCAGGCGCGGCGCGGCAATATTATGTATATGAAAGATTGGATTGAACGTTTAGACGCTTTCCTGCAATTCAATGAGGAAGATGTATTAAAAGATAAAGGAAAAGTTACTGCTGCAATTGCAAAAGCCTTTGCGGAAAATGAATTTGAACACTACAGGATAATCCGGGACAAGCAATATCAAAGTGATTTTGACCGTCTCATTGCAGATGTTAGTGTAGAGCAATCCATTGATAAAAAATAAGTTTTGTTTTATGGAAAATGATTTTAGTCCTGATATCTTCCAGAACTAAAATCATTTTCCATATTATCTCTATTTTGCTTCAGAAATAGTAATATCTTTCCCGAAATATTTCTCTGAAAGCTCCTTCAAACTGCCATCATTGCGAAGCATCTGCAGCTTTGTCTCCAGCTCATCTTTCATCAAGTTATACTTCTTTGTAAAAACAGCAATCTTGGTATCTTCTCCCGTAATTCCTGTCTGCTCCTTCACAGACGCAAGATCTGCATATACCGTGGTATGGTCATAATGAGTCTCATTCCAATCAGCAAGTGCCACCGCGGAAATCACACAGTCATACAAATCTCCATCCAGGGATTTCAGCAGATTTTCTTCAGAAGTATCTACAATTTCCAGTTCCAGCTTCATCTTATCTGCCAGCATCTGCGCCAGTTCCACCTCAAAACCTTCCGGTTTGCTGGTTTCCTCAGACAAATAACACATGCCCGGAATCTGAAGATTCATTCCTACCTTTAGAATCCCCTGTTCTATGGGCTTTGCTTCTCTTAATTCCAGTTCTCCACAGGCTGTCAGGCTTATGAGCAGCGCCATACATACCAGCATGAAAATTCCTTTTTTCTTCTTTCTCATCTCTACCATCCGTTCCCTTTCCCAGAGTGATTTCTTTCTTTTCACCTTACCATGTGCGACTATTTTTGTCAAAGGATTCCTTTTCTTGCTCTTGTAAAAGAAATTTTCAGATGGTATGATAGGAAGAAAGAAAATCCTTGCAAAAGAAAGGTCTAGAAATGAACAACTGGAACGGAAAACCCTATTATTCCTTTGACTATATGTTAAAAGAACGCTTTTCAGGAAAAGTATATAAGGTAGCCTTAAACGGTGGTATGACCTGCCCGAACCGGGACGGTACTCTTGGAAACCGGGGCTGTATCTTTTGCAGCGCCGGAGGATCCGGAGATTTTGCCGGGGATAAACAGGATACCATTACCACGCAAATCGAAAAACAGGCTGCCAGACTTCGTGAGAAACGCAATGCTTCCAGCTTTATTGCCTACTTTCAGGCATATACCAACACCTATGCTCCTGTGGAATATCTCAGGCGCATTTTTACAGAGGCACTTTCTCACCCGGATGTGGTAGCGCTTTCCATTGGAACGCGTCCGGACTGCCTTGGAGAAGATATCCTAAATCTGCTGGAAGAACTAAATCAGAAGAAACCTGTATGGGTTGAACTGGGACTTCAGACCATGCATGAAAAAACAGCTGCTTATATCCGCCGGGGCTACCCTCTTTCCTGTTTTGAAGAAGCAGTGAAAGAGCTTCGCAAACGGAATCTGGAAGTGATTGTCCACACCATTCTGGGACTGCCAGGAGAAACAAAAGAAGATATCCTGGAAACCATGCATTATCTCAATCACAGAAATATCCAGGGCATCAAATTACAGCTTCTCCATGTGTTAAAAAATACTGATTTAGCAAAAGACTATCTGGACGGAAAATTTTCTGTGTACACCATGGAAGAATATATCAATCTGGTAATAGATTGTCTGGAACACTTGTCACCTGAAATTATAATTCACCGCCTGACCGGTGACGGACCAAAAGACCTGCTCCTTGCGCCAACCTGGAGCAGTGCAAAAAAAACGGTACTAAATACCTTGCACCATGAATGTAAAATCAGAGGTGCCTATCAGGGAAAACAATATAAGGAGGATTAAACTATGTCAGAACCTCTTACACTTTATAAACTGATTATCCTTTACATGCTGGAAAAGGTAGATTTTCCCCTTACCAATGCTCAGATTTCCGGCTTTGTACTAGACAAAGGATATACCAATTATTTTCATTTGCAGCAGGCAATTTCTGAATTAATTGATGCCTCACTGATTCAGGATAAAACGGTACGGAATACTTCCTATTACGAAATCACAGACCAGGGAAAACAGACTCTCACCTATTTTGAAGACCAGATTTCAGATGGGATTAAAAAAGATATTTCTGAGTTTTTTAAAGAAAATACTGTGCGGATGCGGGAAGAATTATCTGCTGTTGCTGATTATTTCAAAAGCGAAACAGAAGGCTATCATGTGCGCTGCCAGCTAAAACGGGAACATTTCACCATGGTAGATTTAACCATTGCAGTTCCAACAGAAGATGCAGCCGCTGCTGTATGCATGAACTGGAAAAACAAAAGCCAGGATATCTACGAAAATTTAATTGATTTACTTCTATAAAAAAGAAGCGGACTCATCCAAGTATATCCGAATCGGAATGTACTCTTAAACTCAGTCTGCGCTCACTTTGAGCCTGTAGTCTCAAAGCGTGCTCAACAAATTCGTTTAAGAGTGCATTCCGATTCTCTTTTATAGCTCGGTGAATCGCCCCGCTTTTTTATTCTAAGATTGTGTCTAATAGTTGTTTTGTATAAGACTCCTTTGGATGCTGGAATAGTTCTTCTGTCTTTCCTTCTTCCAGGATTTTTCCGTCTTTCATGATCAGGAGTCTATCACACATCTGGTACACCACGTTTAAATCGTGAGAAATGAAGAGAATGGAGAGCTGCATTTCTTCCTGAAGTTTTACCATCAATTCCATAATCTGTCTCTGTATGGTCACGTCCAATGCTGACACCGGTTCATCTGCAATGATGAATTTTGAGCCTTGTATCAAAGCTGCTGCTATACTCACCCTCTGTCTTTGTCCACCGCTTAGTTCTCTTGGATAACGTTTCAGTTGTTCCTGGCTTAAGCCTACACGCTCTGCCATCTCCAATACTTGTTTCCTGCGCTCTTCCTTTGGTATTTTCTGCATCCGAAGAGGCTCCTCTAAAATCCAGGAGATTTTCTTACTGGGATTTAAGGAAGAAGCCGGGTCCTGGAAAATCATCTGTGGATTCTGAGTTTCATGGTGAATTTCCCCCTGACTGGGCTTCAAAAACCCAAGAATTACTTTGGATAAGGTGGATTTTCCACATCCACTCTCTCCTACAAGCCCCAGAATCTCATTTTCTTTTACTTCCAGGGAAATATCCTTCAGCACCTGTCTCCCCTGCTTCTCATCCGTATAGGCAGCGCTTACATGTCTGACTTCTAAAATGTTCTTCATGTGTGATTTCCCCCTTTTCTTCTGCGAAGGGAAGTTCTTCGGGTAGGAATGGCTGCTAACAGCTTTTTGGTATATTCTTCCTGTGGCTTTTCAAAAACCTGAGAAACAGGCCCTTCTTCCACAATTTCTCCCTGATTCATCACAATAACTCTGGAACAGAGTTTTCGGATCACGCCTAAATCATGGGAAATAAACAAAATCCCCGTCCCATGTTTTTCATTGATTTTCTTCATCAGTTTCAAAATCTGAGCCTGAATAGTCACATCCAATGCAGTCGTAGGTTCATCTGCTATCAAAAGCCTTGGCTCCGTAGTCAAAGCGGCTGCAATCATAACTCTCTGCCGCATTCCTCCAGATAACTGATGTGGATATTGTTTCCAAAGAGTCTCAGGATCATGCAATTCTGCTTCTTCCATAATTGCCAGAGCTTTTTCCTTCCGCTCTATGGCGCTCATCTTGGTATGCAGCTTCATGCCTTCCTCAATCTGTGTTCCTATGGTCAGTACGGGATTTAAAGAGGTCATAGGCTCCTGAAAAATCATGCTGATTTCTTTGCCCCTGATTTTTTCCATCTCTTTTAATGGCAATTCAGCCAGATTTTTTCCCTGAAATAAAATTTCTCCAGAGGCAATCCTCTCTTGTTTTTTCAAAAGTTTCAGGATGGAAAGAGCTGTCTGAGTTTTCCCAGAACCGGATTCTCCCACAATTCCCAGAATTTCTCCAGGCTCCATGGAAAACGATATTCCTTTAGTTACCTGCGTCGGCGGTATGGTATCCAGGAATTCCAGCTTCAGATTTCTTACTTCCAATAATTTCATCTTACTTCCCACCTCCCTTCTTTAACAGTCCGTCACCTATAAGAGAACAGCCAAGCGCCAGAAGTATTACCGCCAGCCCCGGAAAAATTGCGCACCAGGGCGCGCTCATAAGATAGGTCTGGGATTCTGATAACATTCTTCCAAGAGAAGCATCTGGAGGCTGCACACCGATTCCCAGATAACTCATTCCAGCCTCTGCCAGCACCGCATTATTAAATCCAATGGCTGCCATGGACAATACTGCTGGCAAAACGTTTGGAAATATATGCACAAACATAATCCGTATGTGAGACGCCCCCATAAGCCTGGCGCTTTTCACATAATCCATTTCCTTCTGGCTTAGAAATTCGCTTCTGGTAATTCTGGCAAAACTAGGTACAAAGACCACTGCCAACGCTAAAATCACATTATATTTCCCTGGTCCCAGAATGCTGATAAAAACCAAAGCCAGAAGAATATGTGGAAAGGAAAACAGTACATCATTTACCCGCATAAGAACTTCATCTGCCCATCCGCCAAAGTACCCGGTAAAAGCACCTATGAAAATGCCAATACCTCCTCCCAAAATCACCGTAGCCGCTGCCACAAAAAAGGTGGTTCCTGTACCTTTTAAAACCCTGCTGAACACATCTCTTCCAAAATGGTCACACCCAAACAAATGAGCCAGAGAAGGAGCTGCAAATTTTGCACTTCCATTCATGGAATCCGGGTCATAGGGTGTAAAAAAGATTCCCACAAGAAGAAGAATGACCATAAAAAGGGTAATGGAAGCACCCAGAATCAATTCATAATTTTTCTGTTTTTTCTTCATGTTCCTTCCCCTTTCATTTCTTGATGCGAATTCTTGGGTCAATCTTGCCATACAGCAGATCCACCACAAAATTAATCAATATCACAAACGCAGCAATCAGCACCATAATCCCCTGTACTACCGGATAATCCCGGTTGGAAATGGAAGAAATCAGCAAACTGCCAAGACCTGGTATGGTAAATACCTGCTCTATAATAATGCTGTTTGCCATAATATCTGCAATGGCCATTCCCCAGAAGGTAAGCACCGGAAGCAGGGCATTTTTCAGTACATGACCATACAAGACCCTGGAAGTTCCATTTCCTCTGGCATAGGCAGTGCGGACATAGTCTGCATTCATCTGAGCCAGCACAGAACTTCTCAGCATTTTCACACCCATAGCACATCTTGGAAGGGCAATGGCAATGGCCGGAGCAAGCAAATATCCCAGAAATCCCCGAAAATCCTGGGAAGCTGATACATAAGCCCCTGGTGTAAACCACTGCAGCACCAGACCAAATACATAGGAAAGCACAATGCCTATGAAAAAGCCGGGAACAGACATAACAAACTGATTCATCACCACCAAAATCCTGTCTATGAGCATTCCCTCATGTCTGGCAGCAAATATTCCAAGAGGAATGGACACCACCAGCATCATTAAAAAAGACAAAATCGTCAGCGTCACCGTCACTGGTATTTTATCCAAAATCAACTCTTCCACCGGCATGGAATAGCTAAAGGATTCTCCCATATCCCCAGTGAGAAAATTGCCAAGCCAGTTTGCATAGCGTACCAGCACCGGCTTATCCAGCCCCATCTCTTTTTGCAAAGCCTCCACCTGTTCCTGGGTTGCTTCGGTTCCCAGTCTGGATCTGGCCGCATCTCCAGGAATCACAGAAAAGGCCAGAAAAGACAGGAAGGAGACAATTAACAATGTTATAATGAGAGTTCCTGTTTTTTTAATCACATATTTCATCTTCCGTCTTTCTCCTTTTCTTTTTCTCTTATTCTGCTGTTTTATAAATTTTCGCCATATCCTGAACATAGAGAGGATAGAATACATATCCTCCGTATCCTTTTCTCAGAACCACTTCTGATGCCATGTCCTGGATATACACATTTGCCGCATCTTCGCTTAAAAGGGTTTCCATCTCTTTATAGAGCTGAATCTGTTCGCTGTCATCCACACTTTTGCGCACCTGTTCATAGAGTGCGTCATATTCTGTATTTTTATAATTGATAAAATTCTTATCTGATTCTGAACAGAATCTCTCCAAAAGAGCGCTTCCGCTTAAATAAGCCGCATCCACACCTACCACAGTTGACTGGAATTTGCGGTCTGCATACACATCACTTAACCAGCTATCCCACTCAATCAGCTGAATTTCAGCCTGGATTCCCACCTGTTTTAGCTGTTCTGCCAAAACCTGAGCTGTATCAATATGCTGCTGGTAATTATTAGGCACTGTGATGGTCATTTCAAAACCATCCGGATATCCTGCCTCTTTTAAAAGTTTTTTTGCCTTTTCAATATCCTGAGGATAGCGCTCTGCCAGTTCCGGCATATAATACTTCTCAAAAGCCGGAAACATACTGCTTCCGATAATGGTTCCCTTGCCATCTGCCATCATATCCAGTACTTCCTGGCGGTTCACTGCATAGCACATAGCCTGACGCACCTTCACATCATCAAAAGGCTTCTGGGCATTATTCAGATACAGCGCCTGAACCAAATTCATACCACCTTCCAAAATAGTCAGATTAGGATCATCTTTCACCTGGGCAGACTGTGTGGAATTTACCCTTGGATAAAGGTCAATGGAGCCGCCCTTTAAGCCCGTTACAATGGCATTACTGTCTCCTACCACCTTAAAAGTCACATCATCCAGGTATGCCTGATTTTCAGTGTCCCAGTAATCCCCAAATTTCTCAATCACAATATTTTCCTGAGGAGAACGTGACACATAGGAAAAAGGTCCTGTTCCCACAGGCTGTTTGTCTAAATCCTTGGCATGTTCCGGAACGATTGCCACAATCAAATATGCCAGAAACTCTGTATCTGGTTCTTTCAAAGTAATCTGTACGGTTTTCTCATCTGGAATCTCCACTTTCTCCACATTAGAAAACGCCGCTACCAGCGGAGTCCCATCCCCGTTGATACCGGCGCAGCGTTCAATCGAATATTTTACATCCTGTGCAGTCACTGTACTTCCGTCATGAAACTTTACATTTTCCCTAAGCGCAAAGGTATAAACCTTACCATCTGCTGAAATTTCATGGCTCTTAGCCACTGCATCTTTGTAATTTCCTTCTTCATCAGGCTTTACTAAGCCTTCATAAATGTTGAATAGGACTTCTTTGGTTCCTGCCGCTACCGATTTGTGTGGGTCAAGACTATCCTCTAAATCCTGAGGAATTCCTACTACAATGGAACCACCCATAACTGGTTCCCCTGTTGCTTCCTGAGAACGATTGTCCGTCTGAGATTCCTTTTGCCCGTCCTTTTTGTCTTGACATCCGCCAAGTACAAGAGTAAGAGCCATTAACAAAAGCAAGGTCTTTATATTTCTTCCTTTTTTCATAATATCTCCTTTACATCCATGTTCTCTCATTATGCAATTGTCAAAGTTATTGTAGCGAAGGGATAGGGAAAATGCAAGTATCTTTTGAAAAACATATGAATACGGAAACAATTTTTTTAGAAAATAAGACTCTTGGGAATTCCAAGAATAGAATGGAAATATTGTAAGGACGAATATTGATATCTTCTGGTAGACTAAGAGACTGCCGCACTAAATACACATCAAAATAATTGATATATTCTTATTTTGTACGTCAGCCTCTATTTTCATCTCTTCGGTCAATTTCTGGCACAAATATGCAATTGACTTTTTAAACATTTTTCTTCCAGCAATCCAGGGATATTTTTTAGTAAATATGATGAATTTACAAATTCACTTCATAATTTTCTTCAGCTCATCCATAAAAGTGTCCACATCTTTAAATTCTCTGTATACAGACGCAAATCTTACATATGCCACTGCATCCAGGTCTTTCAGTTTATCCATAACAATTTCCCCAATTAAAGCGCTTGGGATTTCCTTTTCTTCCCGGTTAAATACCTCTGTTTCAATTTCATCCATCAGGCTTTCAATTCTTTCCACAGAAACAGGTCTCTTATAGCAGGCCCTGGTAATTCCATCCTGAATTTTCCTCCGCTCATACTGTTCCCTGCTTTGATCTTTCTTAATCACGGTCAAAGGAATGGTCTCAATCTTTTCATAGGTAGTAAACCTTTTTCCACATTCATCGCACTGGCGTCTTCTTCTGATAGAGTTATTATCCGGAACCGGCCTGGAATCAATGACTCTGGTATTTTCCTGATTGCAAAAGGGACATTTCATAACAAAGTCCTCCTGTGTGTTTTTTGTTTACATAAAGTTTACTACAGTCCCTTGCAATCAGTCAACATTTTTCCTGGAATTTCCTGTTCCTCCTGTGATTCTATTGACGTTTCCTGACAGAACCGCTACAATATTTCTTACAACAAAAAGGAGGACACAAACATGAATTCCTACATGGATTATATTTTAACTCAGTTAAAAAACCTGACAGCTATTGACAGCCCTTCCGGTTACACCAAAGAGGTGACGGATTATCTGATTTCTGAATACAAAAGTCTGGGCTATGCACCGAAAAAAACGGTAAAAGGCGGTGTTTTAGTAGACCTTGGCGGAGCAGATAAGGAAAACGCCCTGTTTATGGAAGCCCACGTAGACACTCTTGGGGCTATGGTAGCTGAAATCAAAGAAAACGGACGTCTTCGTCTCACTCCGCTTGGAGGTTTAAACGCCAACAATGCAGAAGCGGAAAACTGCAGAATCCACACACGCTTTCATGGGACCTATGAAGGCACCATGCAGCTTACTGATGCTTCTATTCACGTAAATGGAAAATACAATGACACTTCCAGATCCTTTGATGTCATGGAGGTTCTGATTGACGAAAAAGTTTCTTCAAAAAAAGATGTGGAAGCTCTTGGAATTATGGCAGGAGATGTGGTCTGCTTTGACCCCCGCACCACCATTACCAGAAGCGGATATTTAAAAAGCCGTTTCCTGGATGATAAATTAAGCGCTGCCATTCTCATGGGATATGCAAAATATTTAAAAGATGAAAATGTCTGCCCAAAAAGAGCCCTGTATCAGCATTTTACTGTTTACGAAGAAGTGGGACATGGTGGTTCTGCTTCTATTCCGGAAGGCGTTACCGAAGTATTATCCGTAGACATGGGCTGTGTCGGCCAGGGACTTTCCTGTAAGGAACATCAGGTTTCTATTTGTGCAAAGGACAGTGGCGGTCCTTACAATTATGATGTAGTAACCAGCCTTATTGAAACAGCTAAACGGGAAAACCTGGATTTTGCAGTGGATATTTATCCACACTATGGCTCTGATGCAGAGGCGGCTCTGCGTTCCGGATATGATGTACGCCACGGACTTATCGGACCAGGTGTATATGCTTCCCATGGTTATGAGAGAAGTCATGTAGACGGAGCCAAAAACACTTTTCTCTTATTAAAAGGATATTTGGGATAAGGATGATTTAAAGTTTCTTAAGAGATTTTCCACTTTTTTTAGAAACCAGACATAATTTACTCACATTTCCACTTTATAATAAATCTTGGATAGTTGATAAACCACTCACTATCTCCCCCCTCAAGATGAAAAGGGCACCACAGAAATTTGTTTCTGTGATGCCTCTTTTCTATTTTTATGAAATTCTTCTGACTTTCTTTCCCACACCTGATATTTTGTGAATGGTCTTCTGCGGAATTTCAAACACCAGAATAATGCCAAGAACCATGGCAATGGCAATTCCCAGGGTTTCCCTTCCGTAGAACAGGCTCAACTCATGATTTTCCAAAATCGTATAGTAAATGGTCCGGTAAACTCCGATTCCCGGCACCTCCGGAAAAATCCCTGCAATCAAAAACAGAGTCACCGGACATTTTCTTACGGTACTTCCGATTCTGGACGCCAGGGTAATAAACACCGTTGCCAAAAAGTTTGCCTCAATCGTTCCCATATGCAGCTCGTGAATCAGCCCCCAGCAAATCAGCCAGCCGGCACCTCCGATAAAGCCGCAGAGTGGATAATGCTCCCTTGGAACAGAAAACAAAATTGAAAATCCTATGGTTCCCACACATGCTGCCGCAAATTGCAGCAATCCGTCTATTATCACAAGATAATCCTCCCTGTAAATCGAAAATATAAGATGTACATCATCCCAACACCAAGAGAAACACCAAGAGCCACCATCAAGGCATCTAAGAACCGCACACCGCCCCCTATATAGTTCCCCTCCGCAAAATCCCGTATGGCATTTACCAGGGAAACTCCTGGCACCAGAGGCATAATAGAACCAACCAGAATAGTTCCGGGCGCATGGCCAAGCCCCATATTATAAAAAAGCACAGAAAACAGGGACACAGAAAATCCTCCTATGAGGTTTACCACGATTTTAGATGTTTCTTTTTCCCTTTTCTGAAGAAGGGTCAATATCACATAAAGCAAAAATCCAGACAAAAAGGCTGCCAGCATATCCGTCAGATGCCCGCCTAAAATATAACAAAAACCACCGGAACCAACTCCTGCTGCCAGCATCTTGGTCAAGGTTTTCTTCTCCGGCATGGTCTTAATCCTCTCTAATTGCAAGACAGCCTCCTGGGGCGTATACTTTCCCTCTGCAATTTCTCTGGAAAGCTGATTCACCGCTGCAATCCTGTGCAATTTTGCACTTTGAATGGGAATATGCTTTACACTGGCATAAATTTCCCCTTCCTGATTCTCAGCAGTAATAAAAATTCCTGTACTTAACACAAAGGAATTAAATTTCTCAATTCCATATGCTTTGGCAATCCGTTTCATGGTTTCTTCCACGCGGAAAATTTCTGCCCCTGCATCCAGCAAAATACGTCCAGCCTCCATAGCCAAATCCAATACCTTTTTGTCTTGATTTTCCATTCTGCATCTCCTATGCTTTCACCGTATTATCTGAAAATAGTGAAAAATAACATCACTACAACACCAAGTGCAATCCGGTACCAGCCAAAAGCCTTAAAATCATGCTTCTTAATGTAACCCATAAGGAATTTAATTGCCAGAATAGATACCAGGAATGATACCACAGTTCCAACTCCCAGAATTACAGCCTCCCACTGGGTAAAATGAAAACCAAATTTTACAATTTTTAATAAACTTGCTCCAAACATAACCGGAATAGCAAGGAAAAAGGTATATTCTGCCGCTACTGTTCTGGAAGCTCCCAGCAAAATTCCTCCGATAATGGTAGCGCCGGAGCGTGAAGTTCCCGGAATCAAAGCCAGCACCTGGAAAATACCAATATAAAGAGCCATTTTCCAGGAAATATCAGCAATGGAGTTTACCTTCACAGTCCGTTTTGCATTGTAATCCTCTACCATTAAAAACAGCACACCATATACAATAAGCATGACAGCCACTACAAACCAGTTATTAAAGGTTTTTTCAATAAAATCATCAAATGGCAGTCCAATCAGAATAGCAGGCAGGCAGGATACCATAATTTTAAACCACATAACCATTTTCTCAATATTCACAAAGCGGCATAAAACTCCTGCTGTCTTCTCTATTTTTGTCACGTTTACTCTCTGATTCTTCTTGTTCTGGAAAGGCCAGATTTTATTCCAATATAAAACCACTACAGCCAGAATCGCACCTAACTGAATAACTACCATGAACATTTCCCAGAATTCTTTGGATACATCCAGCTTCACAAATTCTTCTACCAGAATCAGATGGCCGGTACTGCTGATAGGAAGCCACTCTGTAATTCCTTCCACAATACCCAGAAAAATAACTTTTAGTAATTCAATAAAATCCATGTTCTACTCCTCTTAAAAATTTATAGTTCCATGAAAAGTATACCTCAAAGCCACCATTGCTGCAACATTCAAAAAAATTTAAATTTTTTTGAAATTTAGTGTTGACATTTTTCAAGTTATCGTGTAATATATGTCTTGTGCTTGAGAGAGCACAGAACTTCATAAGAAATGCAGGAGTGGCGGAATTGGCAGACGCGCAGGCTTCAGGTGCCTGTGGTAGCAATATCGTGTGGGTTCAAGTCCCATCTCCTGCATCTTTTTTTATTTAAAAATACAAATATAAAAAATAAAAAGGCTATTGATGAAAACAGCATTCAAAAATTGTTATACCGTTTATGCGAATCTGCCGAATACGTTTTGAGACTATAGGCTCAAAGCGAACGCAGGCTGAGCATAAACGGTATAATGGTTTCTGATATGCGTCAGTTCAATAGCTTTTTAATTTACTTCTATCCTTCCAGCATAGGTAACTCCTGTCCCCTTAAGAGAATCCTTGGACCTCCTGTGTGCTGAATATATTCTTTTGTAATAATCACTTGTCCGATACTGTCATCTTTTGGAATCTCATACATAATGTCCAGCATGTATTCTTCCAGAATAGCCCGAAGTGCTCTTGCGCCTGTATGCTTTTCCATTGCCATCTCTGCAATCGCTTCCAAAGCTCCATCTTCAAATTCCAGTTTTACCTCATCCAAAGCTAACAGCTTCTGATATTGTTTTAAAATGGCATTTTTAGGTTCTTTGAGAATCTGCACTAACATTTCTGCGCTTAAACCGCTTAAAGAGAAAATAATCGGCAAACGTCCCAGAAATTCCGGAATCATACCAAACTTTTTCAAGTCTTCTACAGTCACTTTTTCCAAAAGCGCAGGATCCTGATCGTATTTGTCCTTTAAATCTGCCTGGAAACCAATAGAAGCTGTTTTATTCAGACGTTCCTTAATGATTTCTTCCAAGTCAGGAAAGGCTCCGCCGCAAATAAACAGGATATTCTTGGTATTTACTGTTGTGAGAGGCACCATAGCGTTTTTGCTGTTAGCGCCTACCGGCACTTCAATCTCACTTCCCTCCAACAGCTTCAGCATTCCCTGCTGTACCGCTTCTCCGCTGACATCCCTTTGATTGGTGTTCTTCTTCTTGGCAATCTTGTCAATTTCGTCAATAAAAATGATTCCATGCTCTGCACGCTCTACATCATTGTCTGCTGCTGCCAGAAGCTTGCTTACCACGCTTTCAATGTCATCGCCAATGTAGCCCGCCTCTGTAAGAGAAGTAGCATCCGTAATAGCAAGCGGCACATCCAGAAGTCTGGCCAGGGTTTTTACCATATAAGTTTTACCGCTTCCTGTAGGTCCAATCATCAGCATATTGGATTTTTCAATTTCCACATCATCTGTCATGTCCGCAAAGACACGTTTATAGTGGTTATACACGCCTACAGACATTACCTTTTTTGCATGCTCTTGTCCAATAACATATTCATCCAGACTGGCCTTAATTTTATGAGGAGCTGGAATACTTTTAATATCAAAAACCTTGGGTGCTACCTTTTCTTTGGGCTGCTCTTGTTTTTTCTTAATCTTCTGTTTCTTAGGAATCTGATTCTGAAGAGAGGACAAATCAATCATGCTGATATTGGGCATGTTTGGAATATTCCTCATCAATTCATCATAATTAATGTTACTGTTATTCATAGTATCAAAACTTCTCTGCATACAGTCTGTGCAGATATGAATATTCCCCGGCAGCTCAATCATTTTCCCTGCTTTGCTCTCAGGGCGTCTGCACATAAAGCAGACTTTTTCATATTCGTCCTTTTTTTCTTCCTTCTGATTCTCAGAAGTTTCAGAAGGATTCGTTGTCTCTAATAAATCTTTTTCGTCTGACATTTTTATTCCTGCTTTCTCTATGTTTTCTTCCTGAAAAACCACTTGTGGGTATCTTATCACAAATCCTGTGGTGTCACAAGTAAACTTTTTATAAATGGAGTGCAAAAAGAAAGCTGCGACACTGGACGCATTTTGGAAGGCAGGTATCCTTCCAGCTCAGCCTGCGTTCCCTTTGAGCCTGTAGGCTCAAAGCGTACTCGTCACATTCGCCGGAATAATACCTGCCTTCCGAAATACTGTCTATCCCACAACTTTCATTTTTCTATTTCTTATCTGCCTGGTCTGGCTTGTGTATTGTTCTGAGCATCTTTCTTGGAACCAAGTTCTACGGTTACGGTCTGTTCTTTGTATTCCCCGCCATCAGCTCTGGCAATCACGAAATCAATTTTTTCTCCTGCTTCGTAGTATGCCAGTTGACTTTGAAGATTATCTGCTGATTCTACTGTTGTTCCATCAATTTTCAGAATAATATCTCCTGCCTGAATCCCTGCTTTTGCTGCCGGTCCATCTTCTTCCACACTGTCTACATAAACACCAAGAGGCATATTATAATACTCAGATGCATCAGAGGTCACATTTTTCAGTCGAACACCCATATAAGCTGCTTTATTTTCATCTTCTACTAAATCTCTGGTTTTCTTACTCATCAGTTCATCCAGAATTGGCTGTGCTTTAGAAATTGGAATGGCAAATCCCATACCTTCTACTTCATCTGCTGCAATCTTGGCAGAGTTGATTCCCACCAGTTCTCCCTTCATATTCAGAAGTGCGCCGCCACTGTTTCCAGGGTTAATTGCCGCATCGGTCTGAATAAAAGTGCTGTCTGCGTTTTCAGAGCTTACCTGCTTATTTAAGGCGCTGACATAACCACTGGTTACAGACTGACCATATCCCAGAGCATTTCCAATAGCCACTACCTGTTCTCCCATAGTAAGAGAATCAGAATCACCGATTGTTGCCACTTTAATCTCACTTAACACATCTTCCGGAATATCCTCCAGTTTTACTGCAACAACTGCCAGGTCATTGTCAGAATCTGTACCTTTGATTTTGGCTTCTACTGCATTTTCCAAAGCTGCAGCAGATTCAGGGCTATCTGGTGTACCGCCTTCTGCGCTGGTATCTGTAAGCATATTGGAACCAGCTACCGTACCATCCTGGTTTGTAAAGCATACGGTAATGGCATTTGTATCTTTGACTACATGGTTATTGGTAGCAATCAGAAGTTCTGTGTCATTCTGTCCTACAATGATTCCGGAACCATTGCTCTGGCCTTCATATTGCTGTGTTCCAAATCCAAAATAGTTTGGAATCTCCTGGACACTGATTCCTGTAATGGACACCATAGCTGGCATGGCATTGGCCGCTACTTCTGACACGCTGTTTCCATAAGCTGTATTCTTACTTACCGATGTTGTATTCTGGGAAGTTGTTTTTGTATTCTCAACCTGTGTATTCTGTTTCTTTGGAAGCAGTTGGTTACCAGTATACGTTACTCCCAGAAAGACGGAACCTGCTACCAATCCAAAAACGGCTGCTGTTGCTGCTGCAATTCCCAGCTTTTTCCCCATTCCGGACTGTGTATTTTTCTTATCTTTTTTCTTCTTCTCTTTCTTCACCGGTTCAGGCGGAATCTGGGAAGAAAATTGATAAGACTGATACGGAGCCCTCTGGTTCTGATTTTCACTATGTTGATTTTCCTGATTCTGACTTTCCTGACTAAAGTTTTGTGTATTTTCTTTTTGTGGACCTGTATAGGTTCTTGTAAAAGATTCCGGCTCTTCGCCTTCTTTTTTCGTTTCTCCTGCCTTTCTGTAAGAAAATGCATAAGAAGAACTCTCAGTCTGCTGTGTTTCCTGTTCTGCATGCTGTTCTTCTGCGTGGTTCTCTACAGGATTCTGCATATTTTTCTCTGTGTTCTCTGTTTCCTCTGGTTTCTTCTCCGGATCATTTCCCAAATCATATCTATTATATTCTTCACTCATGATGATACTTCCTTTCTAAAATGAATCTTTGTTCTTTTTCTCTTTTCTGAAACCTAGTTTATCAGTGAATTGTGTTGAAATTGTGATAAAAAAGAAAAGAAAAGGTGAACACCTGAAAGATTTTATCCCTGTTTCCAATACGCCCGGTTCATGGTCAGTTTCTCTACCAGCCACCGGGGAATTCTTCGATAATGCTGTCCTGCCTTGTACCCCAGGAATTTAAAACCGCTTGCCAGGATTAAGTCAGGAATCAGCCAGGGCTTTTTCTGTCTCAGTAGATAGGAAGCGGTCTGTTTCACCAGTCGGATGCCTTCACTTTCCGAAGAAACTCCTGCAAAAATTTCCGGATAGTCTGTCTGGGAAACTGCCAGATCAAAATTCCTCTGGAATTGCTGAATATAATTATAATTATGGGAATGAACAACTTGTGCATCTGCTGCATAAGCAATGCCATATCCATCCTGAATCATGTGCGCCGCCAGAATCATATCCTCATTAAAAATGGTTTTGGTAACAAATCCTCCTTCTTTTTCATATGCGCTTCTTCTATAGGCCGCACATACGTTGGAACAAAAGTACGTCTTAATCCCCAGTTCAGGCAAATCTTCTCTCCGTTTCACCCTGCTTCTTGCTGGATAATTAAAGCTTCTTGTATACCGTTCTATGAATTTGCAGTCTTCTGAAGGAAGCTGTCTCCCGTAAGCTCCTCCAATGCTGTCATCTGCAAAAGGTTTAACCAGGCATTCTATCACTTTGTTATTTGCAGGTACTGCATCCTGTGTAAAAAACACCAGCAAATCTGTATCTGCCATAGCCGCTCCCATAGCCCTGGTTCTTCCGTGATCAAATTCTTCCTTCGTAATATGATGAACCTCTGCCTGCTGGATTCCCTCTATCAAGGCATCCTTCCAGTAGCAGGCTTCTGTATTCAAAATCAGTATTTTTTCAATGGGATAGGTCTGATTTTTTAATTCCTTCAACAATTTCCGAAATTTCCCATCTGGTTTATAGGTTGGAATAATTACTGTTACTGTCATTTACTACACTCCTGTCTAAAAGAAAGAATGCAGGAATTCTGCCTTAACAAAGTTCCTGCATGTTTCTTTAATATTCATAGTTATCTGTTTCATCCTGATCTTCCGTATCACCGGACGGGTCTACAATGAGATACTGGCTCTTTTCTGGTACTGAGGCATTTCCGAATCCTGTCTTATTTGCCATAAATTCACTTCTGGTAAAGACTGTTTCTGATGGAATATAATCTTTATCATCAAATAAGAACTCATGAAGATATTTCACATTGGTTGCCAGCGTAATTGGAATCAGACAATCCAGACCGGTTACCGGTTCTGTGACCTCTTTTCCCATTACATAGTCCAATGGAAATCCTACATTTTCTGTCAACTTATAAGATAACAAACCGGACCCCAGTTTCACCAGTTCAGATTTTGAAAAGTTTGTTGCTACCATAGGAAACACTTCATCTACCACTTTATTTAGTGTAGAGAGATTTGCCTTTTTCGCTTTCTCTGTGATAAGGCTCAAAATATAACGTTGCCTCTGTGTTCTTCCCATATCCATGGCTGCCGTATAACGAATTCTGCAATAAGAGGTTGCCTGAATACCGTTCAAATGATAAGTGCCGATAATCTTACTCTGATCTTCTGGCACTGGAGGTTTCTCAATAGGAGTATAATCCCCTCCTGTTTGCTTTACTGTATCCTTGCAATAATTATTCATATGCTCAATTTCTTCATAACTCATGTCTACATCCAGACCACCCAGACAGTCTATGGCTTTGGCAAGAGCTGCAAAATCCACAGTAATGTAATTCTGAATGTCCAAATCTAAGTTGGTATTTAACATGGAAACAGCAGCAACCGGGCCGCCTCTTAAATAAGCTGAATTGCACTTATTATAAATTCCATTGCCATTTTCATCCTCTGCTACTCTAAGATAAGTATCCCTGTACAAAGAAACCAGCTTAATTTCCTTGGTATCGTTATTAATACTTGCAATAATAATGGTATCACTGTTATTTTCATTGATACCAAACAGCGCTACATTGGTGTATCCGCTTAGGACTTCACTTCCTGACACGCTCTCATTCATTTCCACCTGAATTTTTTCGCCATTTTCCGCAGTATCATCCTTGAAATTCAGTTGTTCCATTTTCTTATGTAGCTGGGTGTAGGCAAACAGCACTCCCACCAGCAAAATCAACACTACAATTTCTACGCCGAATAACACCTTTCTTCCTACGTGCCTGTTCTTTTTTTTCATCTTAGACATATTTTTCCCCTTTGCTTTTTAGTAAGCATTCTTGTTAATAAAACCTTTAAAAACAGTCAAAAACAGTATTTTTATATCCAGTCCTAAAGTCCAGTTTTCAATATAGTATAAATCGTACTCAATTCTTTTTTTAATAGAGGTATTTCCTCTGTAACCATTGACCTGAGCCCACCCGGTCATCCCTGGACGTACCTGGTGCTTAATCATGTATCTTGGAATTTCTTCCTTGAATTTTTCCACAAAAAACGGACGCTCAGGTCTTGGCCCTACCAGACTCATTTCACCTTTTAGAATATTAAACAACTGAGGCAGTTCATCAATACTGGTCTTACGCATGAATTTTCCAAAATTGGTTACACGCGGATCATCTTTTACTGTCCATTTTGTTTTTTCCTTGTCCGGCGCCTGTACATCCATGGAGCGGAATTTATACATCATAAAGGTGCGGTTATGAAGCCCCACCCGCTCCTGTTTAAAAATCAATGGTCCCGGTGAAGTGAGTTTAATCATAATAGCAGAAAACAGCATCACCGGTGAAAACAAAATAATAGCACAGATTGCCCCTGCAATATCCATAGCTCTCTTAATAGCCGCATAAAAGGTATTGGTAAGAGGCACATGGCGGATATTTATAACCGGCAGCCCTAAAATATCTTCTGTATATGGCTTTGTAGGGATTACGCGGTTGTAATCAGGAATAAACTTGGTATGTACTCCTGATTTTTCACAGAGGTTTACAATTTCTTCCAGACGGGAATACTCACTCAGGCCTAAGGTAATGGCAATTTCATCCAACCGGTTTTCCGGCAAAATCACCATAAGATTATCAATGCGCCCAATGACCTTGATTCCCCTGTATTCTGTTCCTGCCTCTATATTGTCATCCAGAATCCCCCTGATTTTGTAGCCCCATTGGGGATTTTCCAGAATCCGGTCAATATATTCCTCTGCCGCCCTGCTGTATCCCACCAGAACAATATGCTTCAGATTATATCCCTTTCTTCGGATATCTCTAAGGAAATACCGGATGAGATTCCTGGCGATTGTTTCCAGAATCACATTTAAAACGTAAAAATAAAACAGCATCCATCTGGAAAAATCAATCATTTTTATCAGGTACAGAACGCCCAGGATAAGGGCAATTCCCACGGTATTGGCTTTTACAATATTCCACAGCTCCAGACGCCGCCCCTGAACGCGCTTCGGTGTATACAGACTAAACAGGTTGTATAACAGCAGATACACAGCCACAATGCACACCATGGCAAACATATAGGTGCGAAACGGAAGCTTTCCATCATCATTCTTCAGTATTTGAAATTTAATCACCCATGCCATCACATAGGAAATTACAATAACAAAAGCATCTATCACCACTTGAAGCCTGTTAAAATGCTTTTGGTTTTCTTTAATCAAGGTCTTATCACCCTCTATTTTTTATTTCATAATTTCTTAGAATATAGCACAATCCTGTGAAAAGTGCAATTCTGTTCTTTTGTTTTTCTTTATCAGCCTCTATTTTTTAAGAAATTTTATGATATTTTTATAGAGTTCCCACTGATTCCTAAAATATGTCCCCGGCCTTCTGATTTTCACTTTTTTATCCGGATGCTCCTTCGATAAAAGGATTCCATTCTTAATACCTGCCAGATATTCTCTTCCAAAGCCTTTCGTTGCAAAAAACAGGGCTTTACAGCTAAAGCCAAGAAGCAGCAGAGGAAAATTCCAGATAATCTGAAGAAGGGGCATGTTTTTATAAATTAAATATACATTATTTCTGGAAGAATAGCGTACTTTAAAAAGGTTATATCTGGAACCGCTGGTACCGCTTCCTGCATGATAAACCCTGGCTTTTGGACAAAACCAGTTTTCATATCCATACAGCCTCGCTCTGTATCCCACATCCAGATCCTCTAAATAGGCAAAATGTGCCTCATCAAAATATCCGATTTCATCCAAAATTTTCCGACTGTAAATAGCTGCTCCTGCACAGGAGGAAAAAATTTGTTTTTCTTTGGTATAGTTTACTTCAGGTCTTCCTTTTCCGTCTGCAAAAGCCCAGCCTAAAGCGCAGTAATAATTTCCCCCGTCATCCATTTTACTTTTATCAGAAAGCTGCATCATTTTTCCCTGGCAGGAACAGGCATTTGGATGGCGTTTCATTGCTGCTGCCAGATTCTTTATAAAATATTTTTCTGCTATGGTATCGTTATTCAGCAGCAAAACATAAGGGCTTTTTGACGCCTGGATTCCCGCATTCACACCTCCGCAAAATCCGGTATTTTCCGGCAGGGCAATCAGCCTTACCCAGGGATAATATTCCTGTAGGTATTCCACGCTTCCATCCTCTGAACCATTATCTACCAAAATCACTTCAAAATCTCGATATACCTGTCTTGCCATGGCATCCAGGCAGTTTTTTAAATATTTTTTTCCGTTATAATTCGGAATAATCACAGAAACTTCGCACATGGTATTCTAAGCCTTTCCATCCTTTGGTTTCAAAGAATAATTCCATTTGGAAAGAGATAAATTTTTATTGTAATAAGGGTCTCCCTTTTTCAAAAGGTCCTCCCATCTGCACCGCATAAATTCAATTTCTGACTGGAATCGTCTTACTTTCTCTTTGCTGTCCTCGGTTCCTCTGCTTTTGGACTCGTAATGATACAATTCCACATAAGGATTGTAAACCACAAGGTAACCAAGCTGCCGCACTCTGAGGCAAAAGTCCACATCATTAAAAGCCACAGCAAGCTCTTCTTCAAAACCATGAACCTGTTCAAAAATGCTGCGCTTTACCATCATACAGGCTGCTGTCACTGCACTTAAATCCTGGATAATGGAAGCTTTGTGCATATAGCCGGAGCGTTCCCGGTCCATGTCCACAAACATATGTCCTGCAATTCCACCAATGCCAATAACCGTACCGGCATGCTGAATGGTGTTATTTCCATAGTAAAGCTTCGCTCCCACGATTCCAGTGTCTTTTCTCTGACAAAAGCCCAGCATTTCTTCTATCCATTCCGGAGTAATGATTTCCGTATCATTATTCAAAAATAATAAATATTCTCCCTTTGCCTTGCCTGCTGCATAATTATTAATAGCAGAATAATTAAAGGGATACTTCCATCTCAAAAGCCGCACCCTGGGATTCTGAGAAAGTTTTTTATAATAATCAAAAATTCCACTGCTGGTACTGTTATTCTCCACAATAAGGATTTCAAAATTTTTGTAAGTGGATTTCGTCAAAATGGAATTCACGCATTTTTCCAAATCTTCCCTGGCGTCCTTATTTGGAATAATAATAGAAACCAGCGGATTTCCCTGAACCGGATACGTAACCCGGTAAAACCCATAGTCTTTGGTATGGCTCACCTTTCCTTTTAACCCACAGCGTTTTAGATTGGCTTCCACTGCCCGCTTACCGGCTTCAAAGGCATAGAGCTTGCTGTCCGGATTATCTGCGGTTGAGGACTGATGGGTTCTCCAGTGATATAAAATTTCCGGTATGTGATGAATGTGTTTTGCCTGCTCCACACATCGGAAAATAAAATCATGGTCCTGTGCCCCGTCAAAAGCAGCCAGAAAGCCTCCTATCTGCTCTACCAGTGTTCTCTTTGCCACAAAAAAATGACAGATGTAATTATTAGAACGCAGCAAATCCAGATTAAAATCCGGCTTTAAATGAGGCTGGAAATGCTCCAGGCTATCTCCTCTTACCTTGTCCTCATCTGTATACAATACATCAATATCCGGTTCCTTTTCTAATGCTGCCGCTATTTCATACAATGCATTAGGCGCCAGCAGATCATCATGATCCAGAAGTCCCACAAAATCGCCGGAAGCCATTGCAAAAGCCTGATTGGTATTTTCTGCGATTCCCATATTTTTTTCCAGTTTTTTCCACCTGATTCTGGAATCTCTGGCCGCATATTCTTTGAGTACATACTCCATGGATGCATTCTCAGGACTGGCATCTGCAATGCAAAGTTCCCAGTTTTCATAAGTCTGCTCTAAAAGAGAATCCATCATCTGACACAAAAACTTCTCCGGCGTCTGATATGCCGGTACAACAACACTGATTTTAGGAGCATACTTCCATTTTCTTTTCTTTTGCTTTTCCAGTTCTTCCCTGGTAGGTACGTAAGCTTCATACCAGGGACCATAGGGAACTTCTTCTGGTTCAAACCGTTCATGCAGCCGCACCCAGAATTCTTTTGGTCCATAATGCTTCAGATAACGCAACCCTTTTTGTATGGTATAAGGGGATAACCGGCCAAGAAGCCTTCCCCATTGAATTTTTCCATTGGGCATTTCTATACACCTGCCTTAACTTTCCAATTTGTTCTTGCATCCTTTTATCTCTGCGTACACGCAGGGCTCTGCAAGGCTCATTTTACCATATTTTTTGTTTAAAGAAAACCTTTAATATGTTATACTGGAATTATCTGCATGAAAGGAGATAAACTATTGAAACAGAAACACCCTATTTTAAAACTATTGTGCCCTTTTCTGGCGCTTCTATTACTCTTACAGACTCCCATTTCGGTGTCTGCAAAAACCTTTCCAAAAAGCTGGCCACAGGCTCCGGAGATTTCCAATGAAACGGGAATTTTGATGGAAGCTGCTACCGGACAAGTGCTTTTTGACAAAGGCATGGATGAAGTCCGTTATCCTGCCAGCACTACCAAGGTTATGACCGCCTTACTGATTTTGGAAAATATTGAGGATTTAAGTGAAGTAATTACCTTTACAGATGTAATTACACCGGATTTAGAACCAGGCAACTCTACCATTGATGCCAAGGTTGGAGAACAGCTTACGGTAGAACAATGTCTCTATGCCATTATGCTTGCTTCTGCCAATGAAGTCTGTACCCAGATGGCTGTCCGGGTAGCTGGTTCTGTAAGTAATTTTACAGCCATGATGAATGAACGTGCCGCAGAACTGGGATGCGAAAACACCCATTTTGTGAATGCCAATGGCCTTCCTGATCCGAATCACTATACCACTGCCCATGATTTGGCAAAAATTCTGGCTGCCGCAGTAGCAAATGAGGATTTCTGTAAGATTTCCGGTGCTTCTGCTTATACCATTCCGCCTACTAACATGACCGCTTCTGCCAGAAACCTGTCTAATACCAATGCTCTTATCGCAGAGGGGGATTCCCATTATGAAGGCGTTCTTGCCGGAAAGACAGGCCACACAGAAGCTGCCAGAAACACCCTGGTTACAGCCGCCAGACGGGACAATATGACTCTGATTTGTGTTGTCATGCGTTCTGAGGGAAAAGACCGTTTCACAGACACCACAGCACTTTTTGACTATGGTTTTAATAATTTTCATATGGAGCCCGTATACTGGATGGATGAAGAGAATCCGGCAGGATATGCAGTACTGCCAAAAGATGTCTCTCCTGGCAGTCTTGCAATCAAGGAAGAGGACAGCCCTGATCTTCGTACCAGAACCTATTCCTATCAGGGAAGTGAAATCCTGAAGGTTTATGCCTCTCTTCCCATGGAAGTAAAAACCAGAACCACCTCAGATATGTCTCTGGTAAAAACAGGAGTATCCGAAATTCAGATCGGTTCTCCTATTATCTTCCCAGTGATGATGGTGATTCTGGCTGTGCTGGTTGTGATTCTAATTGTGGTGATTGTAAAGGCAGTGTTGGATTCTAAAAAGCCAAAAAAGAAGAAAAAAAGAAAAGTGAACTGAAAATAGCAAAACAAAAAATGCAGCACCTTCACACCGTTTCATCAAATCTGTCTGGTACGCTTTGAGACTTCACTCAAGGCGAACACAGACAGAGCCTGAACGGTATGAAGGTGCTGCATTTGCGTCTAGTGGATAGCTTTTCTATTCGCAGTCATAAAATTTCAAAATATCCTGCTCCAGACTCTTCCAGTCGCGAACTCCCGCTGTTTCCAAACCTCCCTGATATAAGGTTTCTCTCAATACCGGATCTGTACTGATTCTTTGGATTGCAGCAAGCCCTGCTTCCAGGTCTCCACATGGATAGAGCAGACAGTTTTTCCCGTCAACCAGGTATTCCTGATTTCCATCATTTGGCACAACTACTGCATAACCTCCCGTTGCCATCATTTCCAATGGCGGATAGGAAAAGCTTTCCAGAAAGCTGGTTTTTAGCAGAATATGGCACTGACGGTATATCTCTGCTACTTCACTAAACGGTATCTTATGAAGAAATTTATCCACATGATACCATTCCTTAGGCTCTGCATTATAGGACATATACCAGATTTCATATTTGCTGTGATCCAGTTGGTTGGTAATACGAAAGCTTTCATCTACATTTTTATAATAAACGCCGCAGTCTCCTTCAATAAGAATTCTGATTTTTCCTGAAAAATCCCTCTTTACAGGTTGATAGTTTTCTGTATGGATTCCATTTGGCAAATATCTGGCTTCCTGTTCATAATCCTCTTTCAGCCATTTTTCACACCACTTGGAAATAGTCAAAAACTGCACATCCACTTTGGGCGAATATTTCTGGTTTGCTTCAAGTCGCAAAGGATCCATCGGTTCATAAAAATTGGTTTCAAAATTCTGTACCAGATAATATCGCTGTCCGATATTAGAATATCCCTCCAAGAATTTTACTGTGGACCACATAGTTGCAACTGCCTTATCAAAGTGTCCACAAATAATGCTTTCCCTGCTTGGCAATACCGGGAATTTAATTCCCTGAAATTCACACCAGGTACTGTCATCAATATCATCATTAATAATAGTAACATCATATCCATGTTCCCGAAGCACCTTGCAATGCTCAAAAGCCACCATAATACCGCCGCTGATATTTAAAGCAGGCAATACCATTGCAATATTGGGAACATACATACTCTTAATAAATTTCATAAGAGGGAATCCTGTATACAATGTTACACAATGCACTTTGCAGTAATCATAGGCTGCTTTGGCAATACACTCTCTTTTCTGCGTATCTACTATCAGAGCTTCCAGGCCTTCGTACCATTCCTCACAGGTATTTGCCAGAATTCCTGTTTTATTATGCTCAATCATCCTTTTAAAAGCGCCCAGATTGCTTGCAATCGTCGGTACACGGACTAATGCTGCCTCCACCCATTTATTCTCTGATTTTGCTTCATTAAAAATACTCTCTTCTAATGGAGCCAGATTAATGTCCATAGATGCAATCATTTCAGGAAGTTTCTTCCAGTCAGCAAAAGGATGGGCAATTACCCTCTCTTTAAAAGCTTCAAATTCCTTAGGAATATCCAGGATTCCGGCAATATGAAGTTCCGTTTGTGGGTATTTTTCCATGATTTTTGCAACTGCAGGCTGGATTAAAATAAAATCATCGTTGTGGGTAATACTTCCACTGAAATACCCTAATTTTACTGTTTTTCTGCCTTCCGCTTTTTTCTCAGCTACCGCTTTTTCATAAGCCTCTTCTGAAAGCTTGAGCATTTCCTCAGATGCAGTATTTCGGTTAATAAAAACCTTTGGTACATAATGTTTTAATTCTTCTGCCATACCTTCTGTTGTTGTAATGGCAGCGTCACACATTTTCAGTACCTTTTGCATATTGCGGACACCTTCGTCATATCCTTTTCGTTCTTCTGGTGACATGGTATCCAGATATTTAATGGTGTCCGTATATTTTGTATCAATAACCAAGTCATCAATATCATAAATGACTGTTTTATTCAATTCTTTGGCCAGTCGTATAAATTCTCCCAGTTCTTCTGTATAAGGACATCTGAAAATCACAAAAGCTCTGTAATTTCTCACCTGCTCTATACTCAGATGCAAATAAAAGTTTTCATCACAGTCAATATTGTTTGCCTTAAGCTGCTCCATCTGATGCTGTACCCTGTAGCGTGGCGGATGGGGCAGTGTGTTATAATCACAGCCATTAATAAATAACACATCTTTATAAATTTTTCCTATATATTTCAACTGCTGTTTTCTGATTTTTGCTGTATGAATATAACTTACTGTTTTTCTGGCAACACCTGTAACGCCTTCCTCTTTCAATGCTTTTAAAGTTTTTCTTCCAAGAGAACCTATTCCTTCCATTGATTACCTCCTATACTATCCGCAATATCTTCCACAGTGGATGATAACATTGTTCTTGGTCAAACTGCTGACTCCAAACAGTTATAAACCGGTTTCTCTCTTCTTCTTTCTTCTCCTCCATGAGTTCTTGTCCGATAAAACGAATCTGGGCAAAACATGTCCAAACATTGTTCTTCCCTTTTTCCATTCCTCTTAAACAAAAGTCCATATCCTCATAACCTTTACAAGCATTTGCAAACCCCTGAAGCTCTCTCCATACTTTCTTTGAAAACATCATGCATGCTGCTGAAACCCCCGTTGTCTCTCTCACATGGCAAAGCAAAGCTTCATAGCCAATATCTGCTCTGGTATCATGCTCACACAAAAGCCGCAATCCTGTTTTCGTTTCTCTATCTAATGCAATTCCCGCATATGCAATTCTGTCATCTTTGTAATACATTTTAGGACCAACTGCACATACATCCTCTCTTTGACTGAACATCAGCATTTCTTTTATCCAGTTTTTTTCTATCGGCCTGCATCTGGTGTCAAAAAGCAGCAGTATTTCCCCTTGTGCTTCTTTCACCGCCTGATTCCAGTTCCAGGCTTTACTTTTTTCTTTATCCAAAGAAATCCTGTGAAGACTGATTCCGTCCCGAAGGCTGATTTCTAAATCCTTCTCTGCAAAATAAAGCAGTTCCAGATTTTTATAGTCTGTGTTTTCTTCTAAATTTCTGATACATGCTTCCAGTTCTTCCAGGTTCTCTGTTCCATGCAAAATCAAAGATACCTTAAATTCTTCTTTCAGTTCATAGGTAATTCGATAAATCGTCTGAAAAGGCAGGTTGCTGGCTGCTTTGCCATTCTCCCCTGTCCTTATAAGCTGTTGATCAATAGCCCGGATGGCAGAATCTACTGCATAGAGTTTTGTTCCTAAATCCTTTGACACAGAATTATCATGAACCCGCCAGTAATACAAAACCTTTGGAATATGTGTAATCCTGGTAGTTTTTTCGGTCAAACGCAGAACCATATCATGATCCTGGCTTCCATCACATTCCTTACGGTAAAATTCCTGTTCACCCTCCAGCAGTCTCTTATGAAATACTGTAAAGTGACAAATATAATTGTGGGAACGCAGATCATCCTTTCCAAATCCTGGTTTCAGATTAAACATCAGAGGATCTTGAATTTCTTCAATTTTCCCCGAAAATTTCACCTCATCTGTATATAAGAATTCTGCTCCGGTTTCTTCTATTGCGTTCATAACCTCATATAAAGCGCTTGGATGAAGCAAATCATCATGATCCAGCAATCCAAAATATTCTCCCGTTGCAAGTTGAATACATGCATTGGTATTTTCAGAAATCCCCTTGTTTTCCGGCAAAGAATAATATACAATCCTTGAATCCTGCTCTGCTCTCTTTTGACAGATTTTTCCTACATACTCATGTTCTTTGTCACTGCCATCTGCCAGACACAATTCCCAGTTTCCATAGGTCTGCTTTTCCATAGAATCTAAAAGTTCAATCAGAAAGTTTCTGGGCGTATTATAAAGAGGTGTAATAATACTAAACTTTATACTATTTTCAAACTTTCTTTTTCTCTGTGCCTCCAGTTCCTCTTCTGGAACTATATGAGCTGCCTGTACAGTTTTTATTCCAGGTCTCTTATGGTAACGTTTATTTTCCAGTCTTTTGATAAAAGATCTAGTTCCATAATCCCTGTAAATCTGAACTGCATTTTTCGCTTTTTGCATGATACGTTTCATATTTTCCACACGATTTCCTTTCTGCCATATTCCACTCTGTAGTTCTCTTACTTGAAAAGATTATACAAAAATCTCATAAACAAAATTACATACAGTGTAAATATCAAAAAAACACAGAAGGTTTCCACATCAAAACGATGGGTAACTGTTTTTAAAATCAATGTTCCGTTTTCTACCTTTTCCCCTGCTACAGTCAAAGAGGTATTCTCTTCCTTTACCTGCTCATAGGAAAATCCCGCTCCGGAAGTTTCCCCAAGGGGTACATTGGTATATACTGAAAATTCAAAAGGTACTTCTTTACAATTTTCTACACGTTCAAAAGAAAACTCAAAAAACTTGCTGTTTTTAATTTCTTTTCCTTCCACCTCTCCTGAGGCAACCACCACTCCTGTAGAAAGATTTTTTAAATGATACTGTAATTTCGTATTCTCTGCGGAGTTAAAAACCGTACTTTTAATCCGGATGCCATCCAGATGCTCTTCTTCGCATACAAACTCCTGCTGCACACCTAACTGGGTTAAAACTCCTGTATTAGAATACGCAGAGGGGTCTATTTCCTTATTATAAATGTTATGAACCTTTGCTATGTGTGCGTAGAAAAAAGCAAACACAATAAGCAATATTATTCCCAGAATACTCTTCATTCTTTTTTTCATATTTTCCACCTACTTATGATTGTCTGTAAATTTCTCCTACTTCCATAGCATCTCCCATCATTTTCAGTCTGCCCTTTTCCAGCCAGACCACCTTGGAACACAAGCTCTGAACCTGGTCAATACTGTGAGACACAAACAAAATGGTAGTTCCGGCTTCCTTCATTTTTCGAATCCTTGCCTCACACTTTGTCTGGAAATGAAAATCACCTACAGACAGCACTTCATCCACAATCAGAATATCCGGCTGTCCAATGGTGGCAATTGCAAAGGCTAATCTGGAAATCATACCGGAGGAAAAATTCTTCACAGGAATATTCATGAAATCCTTTAATTCTGAAAATTCTACAATGTCATCATAATACTCATTCATCTGTTCCTTGGAATATCCCAGAATCGCACCGTTCAGGTAAATATTCTCTCCTGCTGTCAGGTCATAGTCAAATCCTGCTCCCAGTTCAATCAGCGGAGCTACATTTCCCCGAACAATCACATTTCCTTTTGTTGGCTTCAAAACACCTGCAATAATTTTCAGCATGGTACTTTTCCCGCTTCCGTTCAGTCCAATAAGACCTAAGGAATCTCCTTTTTCCAGAGAAAAAGAGATATCATTCAGCGCCCAAAATTCATTGTAGGATATCTGTTTCTTCAACGTCTTAATAAAGTATTCTTTAAAACTATCAAATTTTTCTGATGCCAGATTAAATTTCATGGAAACCTGCTGGACTTCCACAATCGGCTTATTCTCCATGGCACATTCTCCCCTATAAGTTTAAAATAAAATCATCCTGTTTTTTATAAAAAACAATCAGTCCTATCACCATTGCCAGGATTGCTTCTATGCCTCCAATCAGCAGATTCATCCCCCCCGGAATACTATTGTTCAGCATGGTATCCCGGAACATAATCAGATAATTGGTAATAGGATTTGCCAATACCACATATTTCATCCACTGGGGCAAAATAGACATGGGATAAATAACAGGTGTCAGATACATTAACGCTGTAATAAACACAGAATAAAAATGCATAATATCCCGGAACTTTACCACTACCGCAGAAAGAAACAATGAAACTCCCAGAGAAAACATCACCAGAAGCGCCAGTGGAATAAAAGATAACAGTGCGGTCCAGTGAAGCTCTGCCCTTGTAGCTACCATCACAAACAACAGGGCAGTAAAGGCAGCCATAAGATTGATAAAACTGGACACAACTCTTGATACTACAAAAAGATATTTAGGTACATACACTTTTTTTATCAAGGGAGCATTAAAAATAATAGCGCCCATGGCATTATTGGTAGAATCTGAATAAAAGTTAAAAATAACCTGTCCGCTTAAAAGATAAAGTGGAAAATTTTCAATGTCGAACTTAAACAGATTTGAAAATACAATAGATAATACAATCATCATCAGCAAAGGATTTAATAAGGTCCACAAAACACCCATAATGGATCTTCTGTATTTTATTTTAATATCCCTTGACACCAGCTCATTAAGCAGTGGCCTGAATCTTTTAAAATTTTCTATATACGTTGACAAGACGCACCTCCATAGACTATTTGGATTCACATTTTTCATTTAGTTTACACCATTTAATGCCAGAAATCAACTAACAGTCAAATCATTTCCATCAGTCTCTCCACCAAAAACACTGCCCCACAGGAAAATAAGGCCACAGTCACCAGATTTTTTTTCTTAAAAGCCAGCAAAATTGCTACTGCAAATCCTGCGAATCCAGAAACCACAGACGCAGTGGCATATAAAATTGCCGGAAATGTCATGGCTGCCAGACAGGCATATGGAATATAATACAAAAATGACCGGACATACACATTGGTAATTTTTTTCTGAATCAGTGTTAAAGGAAGCATGCGAATCAAATACGTAACACCAGCCATTACAAAAATATATGCATAAATCATTCCTCACCCTCCTTTAGCGGAAACAGCACAGCGCCCACAGCAGCCGCTGCTACTGTACAAATAATAATCATAAAGCCGGAAGATACCTGTCTTAGTACAGGCAGATAATAAAAGGCACAACTAAGGAGCAACGCAATCAGCACCACTGTTCGCACTTCCTTATGTTCTTTTGCCGGCGGTACTACAATGGCAATAAACATTCCATACAAGGCCACACCCAGGGCGCTGATAACTGTTCCTGGAAGTAAGGTACTTGCCACAGCTCCTGCCAGGGTACCGCCTACCCATCCTAACACCGGCAGAAGAATCAGACCATATAAATACTTTGCCCCAACGGTGCCAGGCTTTGAACTTGCCACCGCAAAAATTTCATCTGTATTGCCATAAGCAATCAACAGGCGGCTTCTCATCTTTACTGAATCATCTAATTTCTGTGAAAGAGAAACTGACATTAAGGCATAGCGGATGTTTACCACCAACTGAGTCAATGCCATCTCCATCAAGGAAGCATTTGAAACAATCACCGTAAGTCCGGCAAACTGTCCTGCAGAAGTCAGGTTCAAAAGAGAAATCAGCACTGCATGAAACGGAGAAATTCCACTTTGCACTGCCATCATTCCAAAAGTAAAACTCACTGAAAAATATCCCACTGCAATGGGAATACCATCCCGTATTCCCCGCTGCATTTTATTATGTATCATAACCTCTTCTCCTCAAGTTTTGTCAAAGAAAAAGGACTATCGCCGGAAAACAATAGTCCTCTTCGTTTATTCCCCCAGTCCACTTTCTATGGCCTCAACCAGAGTTTTCAGGGCAAGTTCTTCATCTTCCCCTTCACAGAACAGCTCAATCTCATCTCCACATTTTACACAGGCTCCCAGCACGCTGAGAACACTCTTGGCATTTGCTGTTCCTCCCGCAAACCGGAAACTGACCAGAGATTTAAACTTCATTGCCTCTTTACAAAGATTACCTGCCGGCCTTAGATGAAGCCCCGTAGGATTTTTCACTGTTACTTTTTGACTGGTCATTTTATCACTCCTTATTCATTTCCATCTCTTATTCTGCTTTTGCAACTAATTTTACTTTTACTGAGATTTCATCTACCAGTTCATATCCCTCCGGCAAAGTAACAGTCACAGGAACTGTGTGCTCCCCTGCCTTGTAATCTTTTAAATTAATCTTCATCTGTACAGATTCCGGGCTCAGATTATCTAAATCTTCCTCCTTGCCTTTTAACCGGGCAGTTATCTTATCCTGTTCAAATACCAGGTCTAAATCCGCCGGTACATTTTCGGTCTGAATCTGCGCCGCTGACAATTCATAATCCCGACTATTATAAGGAAGAATTTTCACAGTTGCAATGACAGAACTATTCAGATCCCTTACCAGCTTTGTATCCTCTGGAAGAAGCTCAGAGATATCAATATTGACTTCAAAATCAGAAGATTGTCCTGTAACATCAATAAGATTTCCGGGAATTTCCACTGTATTTCCTTCCTCTGTCAATTTCTGCAAGGCCTCATCTGTTCCGGCAATGCTGATAGTATCCGGCACCAGTTTGATATCATCTACCTGATATCCATATTTTGGACTTCCGCTGTAATCTGCTTTCACAGCAATCTTATTTTGTATTTTCCAAAACTGCGCATCAATCTTAATCTTATTATCACGAATATCTTTCAAATCCAGGTAAGACAACTGTTTTTCCGAAAGTTCATCCTGATTCTTATCATAAATCCGAAGTTCTGAGGCAATTTCCACATTGCTCTCTTTCCGGTTTGTAACGTCTGCCATTGCTACCACACGGTCAATTTTATTTACAATGGATGCCGGACCTGATATGGTCACTTTCTCTGGATTTGCCTTTAATACGCCCACTTCATAATTCTTATCGGGAACTGTATCACCCGTATTAACTGCTATCGTCTTTTCTACGCTGGTCTGTTCTTCAATATCCACCTGAATATTCCCAGGTGTTACAGAAATATCACTCTCTTCAACGCCTTCACAGGTCACCTTCACAGGAACCATACGTGGTGTAGTGTCCATGGAAACAATCTGGGTCATATCTGCTACTGCCTGAAAGTCTTCTCGCTCCAGACCTTTCACCACAGATTCTCTTCCTTTTACCTTTACATTTACCGTGTCCTGTCCATCAATTAATAACGGAATCTCCAGATTACTGGCAAGGTACGACTCGTTGACAATGGTAACCGGAATTCTGGTAATGATTCTCACCAGCATAGGATCCTGCACATTCTTTACAACAACCCATATTAGAATGGCAATCAGCAAAGAAAGAATCTTCAGGGTAGATTTATTCATTAGACTTTTCTTCATTCTTCACCAATCCCTTCCATAACTTCCGTTTTACTTTCTGTTTTTCCTGTTTTGGCTTGTTCTGCTCCTCTTCCAGAATCTTCTTCAATTCTTCTTTTGTTACACCAACCTGAAGTTTTCCATTACTTGCAACAGAAACCCTTCCGGTCTCCTCGGAAACAATAATTGTCAGGGAATCGCTTACTTCACTGATTCCCACTCCTGCCCTGTGCCTGGTTCCCAGATTCTTATTCAGACTTAAATTATCTGACAGGGGAAGATAACAGGTTGCCGCCACAACACGGTCTCCCCGAATAATTACCGCTCCGTCATGCAAAGGTGTGTTATGCTCAAAAATGTTAATGAGCAACTGACTGCTTACCAGAGAATCCAGATAAATTCCCGTTCTTGCATATTCATTTAAGATAGTCTCTTCTTCAATGACAATCAGGGCACCTGTTTTCACTGCGCCCATTTCAAAACTGGCTCTTACAATTTCATTAGCTGTTCTGTCACTAAATCTTCCTTCCGGCTCTTTCTTACTGTTGTCAAAAGGGATGAACGTACTCACAATCTTTTTATGTCCAAGTTCCTCTAAGGCTTTTCTAAGCTCCGGCTGGAAAATAACCAGAACTGCTGTTATGGCATATCCGCCGGCAGTATAAACCAGCCACAAGATTGTGTTCATCTGGAACAAATATGCTAAAAAAATAAACACAAACACAGTCAAAATTCCCTTTAACAGAGAATATGCTCTTGTATTTCGAATCCAAAGCATAAACTGATAGACAAATACTGCAATCAGCAAGATTTCTATAATATCATTCCATCGAATCGTTTCCAGAGATGAGAACGCGCTGAAATAACTTTCTGCGAAATCAAAAATCTTACCCATAGTTCCATCTCCCCTTCCCTTTTACTTTATTGCTGTTATTTTATAGATACTATTAACTTTTATAAATCCTTCAAAGATTCTTCTAACTGTTTCTCAAAATCAAAGTTTTCTTCGTGAACCCGTTCTACCGGGCTTACTTCTTCCTGCTCCTGTTCCTCTTTTCTGTCATAATCAGAGGAAATAGTCTTAATACTTTTTTCTTTCTGCGCTACAACTGACTTTGGAACAGCTTTTACATAATATACATACTCATCATCCTCGAACTGTGTATGTTCACTTCTGGAATAATCCACTCCCAGCACTGCAAATTCTGTAACAAGTCCCAGCAAGACTGCCGCAACTGCTGATAAAATAACGCCTCCCATATTAATATGAATATTCAGGAACATTCCTCCCAGTACCATAATCACAAGATAGGTTACTGCACCGGCTCCATTGGCAACTCTCCAGGAATAATCAAAGGAGCATCTGGAAATCATATATACAATTACCGTTACTACCACAAATGCCAGAATTGTCAGCCACATTTCCTGATTCTTCATAATGCCGTCCAGAAGAATTTGCAATTTCTGAACAAGCTCTGTCTCTTTTCCCTGTAAAACCGTGCTTTTTTCTTTCACAACTTTCATGAAATAATATAACAGTACGCCGCAGCTTGCAGGTACCGCACAGGCAGGAGTTCTCAAAAGCCCTCCAAGTACAGGAACAACCGCCGGAATTTTAAAGGTAAATGCAACAGGGGTAAAAACCAATGCCGCATTATCCTGGGCTGTGAATCTTAAAAATAAAATAATCAAAAGTATGAGAAAGACAAGAGCAAATCCTGCCACTTCAATACCTACTGCATAGCAATGGGCTACAATCAGCAGACATCCTATAACTGCCATGGTATTTACCGGCAATATAGCACAGACAATAGCCAGAATTAATACTACAAAAATATTGTCTATCTTTTCCATCATACCCATGCTGCTGTTAATTCCCTGGAACAGAAGAAACGCCAGCAAAAATTTGCCAACAGAAAGCAGCAACACATCATGTTCACTGTAAAATTCTTTGATTTTTTGTTTTAATTCCAATAATGCTGTCATGAGGGTTCCTTCCTTCCTGTAATCTTACCGTTTCTGCGTTCTTCTCTGTCATAAAACTTCTTCATCTGTGTCAATCCCTTATAATATCCCTGAATCCCTTCCTGGGCTCTGGCATATTTTACAGAACTATAAATATAAGTAAGAATACTGTAACCGATTAACATCACCACATAAAGACCAATTACCTTTAATACAAATAAGGCAAGATTCATTTTATGAACGTTTTCCATTAAATACTCACTTTTATAACCCAGATAAATCATCAGAAGAATCCCATAGCCGATAGTTGTCAAAAAAAAGTTCTTTATCAATGCAAGACCAATATAATCACTTCTGTAATAATTGCTCACTGCAAGGTGTTCTCTTCCTGCTCCTGATTCATACAAGGCTAATTTATGCATTTTTTTAATTTTCTGATTATTAAGCATAAAAGACCCCTTTTCTCTTTTTCCTTTAGAAAGACAAATACTTCTTTCCTCTGTGTATACATATTGCATTATAGCATACCATCTGGAAGTGAATCAAGACCTTTCAGGCATCTGTTCCAATCCCAACTGTAAGAAAATACACCTTTTCTGCGCCTGCCTTTTTCAGAACCTTTGCAGCAGAATCTATGGTTGCCCCGGTTGTATAAATATCATCCACCAGAAGAATGTTCTTCCAGGGGAGTTTCCTCTTCACTTCAAAAGCATGTTCCAGATTCTTCTTCCTCTCTCTGTACCCTAAATCCTTTTGTGGATTCGTATAAACAGTTCTCAGCAATGTTTTTGTATCTGTTTTTAGTCCAAGTTCTTTCCCAAGAGCAGATGCAATAATCTCTGCCTGATTGTAACCACGTTTTGCCATTTTCTTTTTGTGAAGCGGAATCGGAATGATAATTTGAGGATTCCAACATCTGATTTGATTTTTAGAATAATATGCTGCCAGTTGTCCATAAAAGACACCATATTCCTGACGGTTTCCATATTTCAGTTGAAACAAAGATTCCCGAAGAACTGAACCATAGGTAAAAATTCCAATCCCCTGGTCAAAATAATGTGTTGTTTTACAGTTTTCACAATATTCCTGTTCCCCATGGGCAAGGGGTTTGGAACATTTATAACATCTTGGCCCTGTAATGGGTTTTAATTTATCTCTGCAAGTTGTACAGATTCGTTGACCCACAGGCACTGCAATGTCATGACACACTGGACAGCGCCTTGGGTACAAAATGTTCAAAAATGTTTCAATTACTTTTTTCAATAAGTCTCCTTTATCCTTAAATCCAAAGTTGTATACCGGCTTTGCTCCATACGGTTATTTTCCATTTCTTCAAAAGTTTTCTCATCTCCCACCAGAGTTACACATTTACGCGCCCTGGTAACCGCTGTATACAAAAGATTCCGGTTCATTAACATCTTAGGGCCTCCAAGCAGTGGAATAATTACTGCCGGATACTCGCTGCCCTGAGCCTTATGAATGGTAATGGCATAAGCAAGTTCCAGCTCATCTAACTGCTTAAAAGAATATTCCACAAACTTTCTCTCGTCAAATTCTACGGTAAGGGTCTCTGCAAAAGTATTGATTTCCCTTAAAATTCCTGTATCTCCATTAAAAACTCCCACACCTTTTTCTACAGGTATGCCATACAGCCCACGGATTTCCCACTCAATCTGATAGTTATTCTTAATCTGCATGACCTTGTCTCCTTCCCGAAACAGGCCTGAACCGTGTTCTTTTTCCGTTTTCCCAGGTTCCGGAGGATTGAGATACTGCTGCAAAATCCTGTTCAGCCGTTCCACGCCCAAAAGACCCTTCCGCATGGGAGTCAATACCTGAATATCATAAGGCTGAGCATCCACAAACTTAGGCAGCTTCTTCTGAATCAGGGTAATGACTACGCTGATAATCACATTTGCGTCATACCGTTTCAGAAAAAAGAAGTCCATACTTTTATTATCCAGCACCACCGGCACGCCCTCATTAATTTTGTGGGCGTTGACCACAATATCGCTTTGAGACGCCTGACGGAAAATTTTCGTCAGTTCCACTACAGGAAATGCTCCCGAATGAATAATATCTTTTAATACACTGCCCGGTCCCACACTTGGAAGCTGATTTACATCTCCTACCAGAATCAGCCTGGTCCCTGTAACAACAGCAGAAAGAAGGGCATGCATGAGAAAAATATCCACCATGGACATTTCATCAATAATAATCACATCTGCTTCCAGTGGATTTTGAGCATTGCGTTCAAAATGAACACCTGCAGAAGACTCTTCCGGCACACCGGACAATTCCAGTAAACGGTGGATAGTCTTTGCTTCATATCCGGTTGCCTCAGTCATACGCTTTGCTGCTCTTCCTGTAGGCGCTGCCAGATAAATATCCAGCCCTTCCATCTCAAAATAGCGGATAATGGCATTAATGGTTGTTGTCTTTCCTGTACCGGGGCCTCCTGTAATCACCAGTAATCCGTTTTTCACAGCTTCTGTGATTGCCATCTGCTGTTTTTCATCCAAATCAATTTTTTCTGCTCTCTGAATCCGTTTGATTTTTTCCCCAATCACCGATTCATCTGCAGTATCCTGAACATTCAGCTCATGAAGCATCTGGGCAGTATGCAGTTCAATCTGGTAATACTGACTGGCATAAACTACCTGCTGCTTCCCCTGTCTGTCTGATACAATCTCTTTTATTACAATCTTCCGGTCAATGGCTAAATCCGTAAGGTGCTTCTCCATATAATCTGCCTGTACTCCAAGAAGCTGCTGCGCTCTTTCTAAAAGCAGATTCTTAGGCAGATATACGTGTCCCTCTGCGGTAGCCAGAAGTAATATGTACAAAAGGCCGCTTCGGATTCGATAGTCCGAATCCGTATGGATACCAATTCTAGCCGCAATTTCATCTGCAATCTTAAAGCCGATTCCATTAATATCCTCTGCCATTTTGTAGGGATTTTCCTTCAGGATACGGTACATGTCCTGTTTGTATTGCTGATAAATCTTAACTCCCAGAGTCTGAGAAATCCCATATTGCTGAAGAAACATCATAGCCTTTCTCATATCCGCCTTTTCTTCCACCTGCTCTGCAATCTCTCTTGCCTTGCGGTCGCTGATTCCTTTCACCTCTGCCAGACGTTCCGGTTCTTCTTCAATGATACGCAGAGTATCATCTCCAAATTTTCTCACAATTCTGGCTGCAAGAGCAGCTCCTATACCCTTAATCGCTCCTGAACCAAGATAGCGTTCCATGGCAAAAGAATCCTGTGGAATCACTGTTTCATAAGAATATATGGTAAATTGGCGGCCATAGGAAGGATGTTCTGTGTATTTTCCCTTCCCACGAATATTCTCACCCTCACTAAGTGTCTGAAACGTGCCTACACAAGTCAGTTCTTCACCATCTACAACAAGACTGGCAACCGTATATCCATTATCCTGATTGCGGTATATAATATGATCTACATACCCTTCGATTGTTTCTTCCACATCTGTTCCTCTCAATCCTTTATCCTTATATTCCCTACAGTTTACCGTTCATCTTACTCATAAGCTCCATATATTGTCCGGTTCCTACTGCCACAGCAAGTGCCGGCTCTTCTGCCACAATGGTATTAATGCCGGTCTCCTCTTCAATCAGTTCCTCCAGACCACCTAAAAGAGCGCCGCCTCCAGTAAGTACAATTCCTCTCTCTGCCACATCTGCTGCCAGCTCAGGAGGTGTTTTCTCCAAAATGCTGTGAATCGTCTCCATAATCTGAGCAGATGCATCCGTAAGTGCCTCTTTGATTTCCTCTGAGGACAGGGTCACACTTTTAGGAAGTCCCGTAACCGTATCTCTGCCTTTTACTTCCATGGTCTTTGCCTGAGGAGTAGAATACACTGTTCCGATTTGAATTTTAATATCCTCTGCAGTACGCTCCCCAATCATTAAATTGTGCTTTTTGCGAACATAACGCATAATAGCCTCATCAAAATTATCTCCTGCCACTTTGATAGAAGTCGCTACTACGGTTCCTCCTAACGAAATCACCGCTACATCCGTAGTTCCTCCCCCAATATCTACAATCATATTTCCAAAGGGTCTTGTAATATCGATTCCTGCACCAATAGCTGCCGCAATGGGTTCTTCGATAATAGAAACCTCTCTGGCTCCCGCCTGATAAGTAGCCTCCTCTACTGCTTTTTTCTCTACTTCCGTAATCCCGCTTGGCGCACAAATACTAATGCGCGGTTTCCGAAAAGCACGTTTTCCGATTGCTTTTGAAATGAAATATTTCAGCATTTTTTCTGTAACTTCATAATCAGAGATAACACCCTGTCTCAGAGGCCGTACAGCTACTATATTCCCTGGCGTTCTTCCAATCATCTGACGTGCCTCTTCTCCTACAGCTCTGATTTTATTATTATCTTTATCGTATGCCACCACAGACGGTTCTTTTAGAACAATGCCTTTTCCTTTTGCATATACAAGGATACTGGCTGTTCCCAAATCAATTCCTATATCTGATGCTGCCATGAAAAATACCCCTTTCCTGAACCTCGTTACTATTATATACAACTTCCCCTCCCTTGAAAAGGGGCAATCATCTCAAATATTTTGACACATATTGACCTGTATAGGATACAGGATTCGCCGCAATTTCCTCCGGTGTTCCTTTTGCAATGACAGTTCCGCCTTTGTCTCCACCTTCCGGACCAATATCAATAATATAGTCTGCTGTTTTTATCACATCCAGATTATGTTCAATGACTACCACAGTATTTCCGCCTTCTGAAAGCCTCTGGAGAATCTCAATAAGCTTGTGAACATCTGCAAAATGAAGCCCTGTGGTTGGCTCATCCAGAATATAAATGGTTTTACCTGTACTTCTTTTGCTAAGCTCTGTAGCCAGTTTGATTCGCTGAGCTTCTCCTCCGGAAAGTTCTGTAGAGGGCTGACCCAGACGAATATAAGAAAGCCCCACATCATAAAGGGTCTGTATCTTTCTCTTAATAGACGGAACATGGTCAAAAAATTTCAGTGCTTCTTCTACTGTCATATTCAGCACATCATAAATACTCTTTCCCTTGTATTTCACCTCCAGAGTCTCCCTGTTATACCGTTTTCCATGGCAGACTTCACAGGGAACATACACATCCGGAAGAAAGTGCATCTCAATTTTCAAAATCCCATCACCGCTGCAGGCTTCACAACGTCCACCTTTTACATTAAAGCTGAATCTGCCCTTCTTATATCCCCTGGCCTTGGCGTCTGCAGTAGCTGCAAATAAATCGCGAATCTGGTCAAAAACTCCTGTATACGTTGCCGGATTAGAACGTGGTGTCCTTCCAATAGGGGACTGGTCAATATCAATGACCTTATCTAATTGCTCGGTTCCTTCAATACATTTATGTTTTCCGGGAATGATTCTGGCACGGTTCAGTTTTCTCGCCAGGCTCTTATACAGAACCTCATTTACCAGAGAACTTTTCCCGGAACCGGAGACACCTGTTACACAAGTCATGATTCCCAGGGGGATTTTCACATCAATATTTTTCAGGTTATTCTCGGCTGCCTTACGAATTGTCAGATACCCTGTGGGTTTTCTTCTTACCGCCGGCACAGGAATCTTGATTTTTCCGCTTAAATACTGGCCTGTAATAGAATTGGGATTCTCCATAATTTCTTCCGCAGTACCAATGGCAACTAATTCTCCTCCATGCTCTCCTGCCCCTGGACCAATATCCACCACACAATCTGCCTCTCTCATAGTGTCTTCATCATGCTCAACCACAATCAGGGTATTTCCCAGATCCCGCAGGTGCTTCAACGTAGCTAACAGTTTATCATTATCCCTCTGGTGAAGACCAATACTGGGTTCATCCAAAATGTATGCCACTCCTACCAGTCCGGAACCAATCTGTGTAGCCAGACGGATTCGCTGAGCCTCACCTCCCGAAAGAGTTCCTGTAGCTCTTGCAAGAGTCAGGTAATCCAGCCCTACATTCACCAGAAATCCCACTCTCGCCCTGATTTCCTTTAATACCTGCTCCCCAATTAATTCCTGGGTTTTCGTCAATTTCAAATTCATAAGATATTCCTGAAGGCTGCTCACAGACATCGTGGTCACTTCATGAATATTTTTATCCCCTACCGTAACCGCCAGAGCTTCCGGTTTCAGCCTCTGTCCTTTACAGGAAGGGCAGGGAGTAATCCGCATAAAGGTCTCATATTCCTGCTTCATAGTATCAGAGCCGGTTTCTCTGTAGCGTCTTTCCACATTTTTAATAATTCCCTCAAAAGCCACATCATAGACGCCCTCTCCTCTCTGCCCCTTGTAATGTACCTTTACTTCCTTTCCTCCTGTTCCGTGAATCAAAATATCCTGGATTTTCTGCGGATACTGCTCAAAAGGTGTATCCAGATCAAATCCATATTCTGCTGCCAGGGCATCCAGAATAGCCCTTGTAAAGCTGCCTTTTTCTGCACAGGACTGCCATCCCATAACCACAATGGCTCCCTGGGAAATACTCAGGCTTCTGTCCGGTATCATTAAATCAATATCAAACTCCATACGGTAGCCAAGTCCAAAACAGGAAGGACATGCTCCAAAAGGATTGTTAAAGGAAAAGCTTCTGGGTTCAATCTCGTCAATGCTGATTCCACAGTCTGGACATGCAAAGCTCTGGCTGAAGTTAATCTGGTTTCCATCCATGGTGTCCACCACAAGACGCCCCTCCGCAAGATTCAAAACCGTTTCAATGGAATCTGTAAGCCTCTTCTCAATGCCCTCCTTTACAATCAGACGGTCTACAACAATCTCAATATTATGTTTAATATTTTTGTCCAGCTTAATCTCTTCGCTTAATTCATAGAGATTTCCATCAATCTGCACCCTTACATACCCGCTTTTTCTGGCCTGTTCCAGAAGTTTTGCATGGGTACCCTTTCTCCCGCGCACCACCGGCGCCAAAAGCTGTATTTTTGTCCGTTCAGGTAATGACATAATATGATCTACCATCTGATCCACAGTTTGCTTCTTAATCTCCCTGCCACATTTAGGACAGTGAGGGATTCCGATTCTGGCGTATAAAAGACGGAAGTAATCATAAATCTCTGTCACTGTTCCCACTGTGGAACGTGGATTCCTGTTGGTTGATTTCTGGTCAATGGAAATGGCAGGGGAAAGCCCCTCAATGCTCTCTACATCCGGTTTCTCCATCTGTCCCAAAAACTGGCGGGCATAAGAAGATAAGGATTCCATATATCTCCTCTGGCCTTCAGCATAAATGGTATCAAAAGCCAGAGAGCTCTTACCGGAACCACTAAGCCCGGTTAAAACCACCAGCTCATTTCTTGGTATATCCACATCCAGATTCTTCAAATTATTTTCATTTGCGCCACGAATTTTAATAAACTGTCTTGCCTGCATTTTCACTGCCATATGATTTCCTCTTTCTGTAACAAATTTAAGCTCTTTGAAGCTCAAGCGTAATTGTTCTTAGCTTTCTCTTTTGAGAAATGTTTTATTCTGAATTTATGTTATTCTTATCTTATCACAACTTTTTTAAATTTGCAAACATATGTTCTGATTTTTTATCATTTTCATGATAAAGATAAAACTGCCAGTTCTTCAATATAAACTGGCAGTTTTATCTTTTATGCGCCTTTGCTCTCCTGTTTATTCAAAGAGCAAATATACTGCATAATATCTCTTCTTGTAACAATTCCTATAAAGTTTTTCTGATCATCCACAACCGGAACAAAATTCTGCTGCATTGCTTTTTCCAGAAGATTTTCCATATTGGAATCCACACGAATGGGTGCGTAATCATTCCTTCTCTTAAAAGATGCAATGGGCACTTCTTCTGCCCCTTTCAAGTCTAATTCTCCCCGGTCCTTTAATCCCCACAATAAGTCGCCTTCTGTAATGGTTCCTGCATATTTCCCGCGCTCTGTAATAATAGGAATGCAGGAATATTTGTGATATTCCATCTTCTCCAATACCTGTCTCAGGCTATATGTATCATAAATATAAGCAACATCTTCCTTGGGGGTAAGGAAAAACAAAATGTTCATACATATTCCTCCCCGTCTGTTTTTCTTCTTTCTATTCTGCCACAATAAGCCTTATAAATCCAGAAGAAAACCATTAAACTTTATTAAAATTCCATAAATTCACAGCATGTCTTTTTATTTATCAAACAAAAACTCAGACAACACCAGATTGCTCACCAGAATTCCTTCTTCCGACAAAAAAATCCTGTCTTTATGTTCTTTTAGCATTCCATTTTCCAGGCATTTGTGCAGCGCCTTTTCATAAACCATGTCCATTTCCCTGCCAAAAGTTCTGTAAAATTCTTTTTTGGACACGCCTCTGGTTTTGCGAAGTCCCAAAAACATAAACTCTTCCATCTGTCTTGGCTCTTCCAGAAATTCTACCTCTTCCCGCATGGTTTTGGGCTGTCCGCAGCGTTCCAGATAAGTTTTCATGTCTCTGGTATTGCTCATACGAATATTTCTCACCATAGAAGCAGCCCCAGGCCCAAGCCCCAGATAATCTTTCCGCTCCCAGTATTTCAGATTGTGTCTGGATTCATAGCCCGGTTTTGCATAATTAGAGATTTCATACTGCTCATAGCCCGCTTCCTTTAACAGTTTTCCCGTAAGAATATAGATATCCCTGCTGGTTTCCTCCTCCGGCAAACATTCCGGATGCTCTGCATATTTTTCATAAAAAGGAGTCCCCTCCTCTAAAATCAACTGATATACAGAAATATGCTCTGGATTTAAGTCAATGGCCTGTCTCAGTTCTTCTTCCCAGGATTCCATGGTCTGACCTGGTATGGAAGAAATCAAATCAATGCTGATATTGTCAAATCCTTCCTGTCTTGCCAGTTCATAAGAATGAAGAAATTCTTCATAGGTATGAATGCGGCCCAGCAGCCTCAGATTTTCATTTTTCACAGACTGAAGTCCAATACTCAGGCGGTTTACACCAGCCCGTTTATAGGATTTTAGCTTTTCCTCTGTCACAGTCCCCGGGTTCATTTCTACTGTAATCTCCGGCTTTTTCTCCAGCCAGAACACCTTAGAAACTACCCCCAGAATCCGTTCCATCTGTTCTCCTGATAAAATAGAAGGCGTCCCGCCGCCCAAAAATACAGTAGAAACCTTGTATCCTTTGGCAAATGCTTCATAGCTTTCTATTTCACGAATCAGACTTTGCACATAGTTCTCCTGTTCTTCCCTGGTTCCCTTCCAGGAAAGGAAATCACAGTATCCGCACTTTTTCATGCAAAATGGTATATGCAGATATAGCCCTAAATCATTTCTCATAAAAACCGTCCCCGCCTTTTTTATTTATCGTCTAATTTCAAGACACTCATAAACGCCTTCTGTGGAATTTCCACATTTCCAATCTGGCGCATACGCTTCTTTCCTTCCTTCTGTTTCTCCAGAAGTTTTCTCTTACGGGAAATATCACCACCGTAACATTTTGCCAGTACGTCCTTACGCATAGCTCTTACCGTCTCTCTGGCAATAATTTTACTTCCCACTGCTGCCTGAATGGGAATTTCAAAAAGCTGTCTTGGAATTTCTTCTTTCAGCTTCTCACACATTTTTCTTCCTCTCTCATAGGCAGAATCTGCAAATACAATAAAGGAAAGGGCATCTACTTCTTCTTTATTTACCAGAATATCCAGTTTCACCAGATTGCTCTGCTCATAGCCCAGCATCTCATAGTCAAAGGACGCATACCCTCTGGAACGGGATTTCAGAGCATCAAAGAAATCATAAATAATTTCATTTAAAGGTAAATGATAATGGAGCAGCGCTCTGGTGGTTTCCATGTACTCCATGCCCTGATACTGGCCTCTTCTCTCCTGGCACAAATCCATGATAGGACCAATAAACTCTGTTGTCACCATAATTTCAGCCTTTACCATAGGCTCTTCCATGTATTCGATTTCCGATGGGTCCGGAAGATTGGATGGATTGGTCAAATCAATGACTTCTCCATTGGTCTTATGCACTTTGTAAACAACTCCCGGAGCTGTAGTAACCAAATCCAGATTATACTCTCTTTCCAGACGCTCCTGGATAATCTCCAAATGTAAAAGTCCCAAAAATCCACAGCGGAATCCAAAGCCCAGAGCCACAGATGTTTCCGGTTCAAAAAACAGGGAAGCATCATTTAACTGCAATTTTTCCAATGCATCTCTTAAATCCTGATACTTTGCTCCATCTGCCGGATAAACACCGCAGAACACCATAGGATTTACCTTTTTGTACCCCGGCAGAGGCTCCGCACAGGGATTGTCCGCATCGGTAATGGTATCACCCACCCGGGTATCCTGTACATTTTTAATGCTGGCTGTGACATAGCCAACCATACCTGCGGAAAGCTCCTCACAGGGAATAAACTGGCCTGCACCGAAATATCCAACTTCCACTGCTTCTTCCACCGCACCGGTTGCCATCATACGAAGTTTGGTTCCTTTTCGCACAGTACCTTCTTTCACACGGCAGAATACAATAACCCCTTTGTAAGAATCATAAATAGAATCAAAAATCAATGCCTGCAATGGATTATCCGGATTTCCCTGTGGCGCCGGAATTTTCTGTACGATCTGTTCTAAAACATCCTCAATATTCAGGCCGTTTTTGGCAGAAATCAGCGGCGCGTCCTGGGCTTCAATTCCAATAACATCCTCAATTTCGTTAATCACACGCTCCGGGTCTGCACTTGGCAAATCAATTTTATTAATTACCGGAAAAACATCTAAATCATGGTCCAGAGCCAGATATACATTGGCAAGAGTCTGCGCCTCAATTCCCTGGGCAGCATCCACAACTAAAATCGCCCCGTCACAGGCGGCAAGGCTTCGTGATACCTCATAGTTAAAGTCTACATGTCCCGGTGTGTCAATTAAATTAAAAATATATTCTTCTCCGTCTTTTGCTTTATATACAATACGGACTGCCTGAGATTTAATGGTGATTCCCCTCTCACGCTCCAAATCCATGTTATCCAGAACCTGAGACTGCATTTCCCTGGCTGTCAAAAGCCCCGTTTTCTCAATAATGCGGTCTGCCAGAGTGGATTTTCCATGGTCAATATGGGCAATAATACAAAAATTACGGATTTTGCTCTGATCGATTGACGGCATATAAATTCCTCCTAGTCGCTGTAATCGTGATATTTAATTTTAATGATTCAGCCAGGCGCCAAATTTAAAAATGACTGCGTCATGTTCACATGTAAGCAGTTGTTTCTGTCTGTGGCTTAATGGCTGAATCGTTTCCTTTATTTTCAGACATACATATTTAGTATAGCACGAAGAAAAGAAGATACGCAAGAAATTAATCTTGCGTATCTTTTGATTTTTTCAAAGATGTATTATATTCTTCAATGATACACGCATGTTCTTTGCTCTTTTTGTCATAGGAAATTCCCACTAATAAAATATTTCCAGTATAGTCAGCAACTGACTGCACATAATTCTTATCCTTAATCTGCTGCAATGCTGTAGTTGCTTTTTTATTCCACTTTAATTCAACAAGCAGCGCTGGTATCTCTTCTGCATACTCCGGTTTTGGTAAAAATACGTAATCTGCAAATCCCCTGCCTGTAGGCATTTCCCGTATAGGTATAAAGTAATATTACATAGCTGACAAATAGGCAATCGTCAAAACACTGCTTAAAGAATTCTCATCATTATATTGAATTGCAGAGGCAAACTGTGTATGAATCTTTTCTACCTTTTCTGCCACTGTATCGCAGTCCATATCAAGTGTTGCTTCTAATAATTCTTTGGATTCCCTTTGAAATGCAATCAATTCATTCCATCTTCTGTCTTTTGTCGCAACCACAAACTCCTGTCGGATTTCTTCATTTGGAATAAAAGCCCTTCCTCTTTTCTGGTCATATGCCAGATATCCCATATGAATTAACAGAGTAATCACGTCATCTTTATTTTGAAAGGAAACCATATCGTTCTGAAACGTATTAATATCTACTTCCACCGATGCTCCCGAAAGCATTTGAATAATTGCTGTCCGCAAACCATCAAAGTTCATATTAATAAGTGGCTGAATGGAAATATAAGTACCCGTTTTGGACCAATAACTCTGATATTCTCCCCGCATCATAACACTTACAACTGCTTTGGGATTGTAAACATGTTCATTTCCCAAAAGGTATCCATCATACCAGTGCTTTACCTTCTCAAAATCCATAGAATATTTCTCACACAAACTTCTCACTTCTTCTTCTGTAAATCCAATATACGAAGCAAAATTCGCAGGAGTCAACATCGTGTATTCTTCAAAATTGTTTAGGGCAGACTGAGTCCGAACCTTTTTTATTGGAAGAATACCTGTCAAATAGGCTAAATGCAAAAATTTTGTAGGCTCAGTTCCTTTAAATAAGCCTCTGAGGAAATCAATATATTCTTCCTGTACTTTTAGATTCGCAGCCTCATCACGAATCAACACATCCCACTCATCTATGATAATCACAAATTTATGTCCTGTCTTCTGAGTAATATCAGCTAAAGCACCACCCAATGTATTTTTCTTTGAAAAAGGAACATCTGGAAACTCTTCTTTAAGTTCACATAATACTTTTTGGGTAATATAAGAAACTGTTTTTTCTGCACTTCCTGCATCCATACAACACCACTGTACGTCCAGATGAATCACATCATGTTTATTAAGGTGTTCTTCATATAACTTTGTCTTACTTATATTTTTCCCTTCAAAAAGTTGTTTGGAATCGCAGCCTCTACTGTAATAAGCCGCCAGCATATTAGCAGTAATTGATTTTCCAAAACGCCTTGGGCGGCTATTACATATCAAAGCCTGATTTGTATCCATAACCCGGTTCGTATATTCAATTAACCCTGTCTTATCAACATATATTTCTGAATTCAAAGCAACCTGAAAAGCTGTGTTATCAGGATTCACAAATTTCCCCATAATTCAAATACTCCTTTCCAGACTAACAGTGTATGAAACACCAGCTTCTATTCCCTATACTCTGATTCTAAGTCAAACCTGATTTTTATGCAAGTCATACATCACTTTTTGTGTCCATGACTTCTCCATAACTCCTCCCTGTATCTCATAAATCTCATCCGCTATTTCATCATAAATTTTGTTATGGCTGATAACCAGAATGTATTTTTTCTTCTTAATTCTTCCCAGTTCCTCTGCAAAATTCCGCTCCGTCTTATCATCCAGATTGCTTCCCGGTTCATCCAGAAGGAGAAACGGGCTATCTTTAAATAAAATCCTTGCAAGAAATATTTTCTGCTTTTCTCCCAGGGATAGATTTTCCGGCTTCGTGATTACTTCTTTGTCTGCCGGAGGCAAATGCAGAAGCTCCTCTATTTTTTCATAACTTCCAGGTTCCGCTTTCCTGCCACACAGCACGTTTTCCCTGACTGTTCCGGGGAAAATAAAGTTTGGATAAAACAGGTAGCTGAAATGGTTTCTATATTTTGATGGAATCTGAATCTCTCCGTTTACCTCAATCTGCATCTGTTCTTCTGCAAACACACCTGACAGAATATGAAACAGTGTAGATTTCCCACATCCGTTTTCCCCTTTTATCAGAATCAATCCTGGCTCTTCTACTGAGAATTCTGGTATTTTATACAAGACAGACTGGTCCGCACGATGTAAGGTGACATTTTTAATCAGAAGTTCTCCTCCTTCACTGCCTGGAAGTTTTTCCTCCTGTTCCGGCAGTTCTACAAATTCTCTGGCACGTTTAAAATTTGCTTTCTGGCTCATAAGATCTGCCTGTACCATGGCAATATCCCCTAATGGTACGAACAAATAGACAATAAGCTGTAATACAAATAACAGTGTGCCAAGGTTCATCTGTGCGTTTACAACCAGATTGCCTCCCACAATTAAAATCAGCAGCGGCGCCAGGGTTGTAATAAATTTAGGCAGCTCCATAGTAAATAACAAAAAGAAGTGCTTCTTATTCTGCGTCTTATAAAATTGGGATAAGGTACTTTGATACCGTTTTAACATATAATCCCAGGAATCATTTAAGCCGATACTCACCTTTTGATTCAGTATAATATCCACTTCTCTCTGCCACGCATCCAGATTTTTCCGCTCTTCACTGACCAGACTTTGCAGTTTTCCTTTGTTTAAATAACTGGACACCAGATACAAAGGCGCCATAAGAAGTGCAATCATTCCAAGTCCATAATGTGTGCGGAAAATCAGAAAAATCACTACCAGCAATTCAATAAAATCTACGGGTACACAGATGAAATAATTCGCCAGAGTATAAACTGGAGTCATGTCATTAATGATATTAAAAATCTTACTTTTTGGCTCCTTTTCATACGCCGGAACCTGACATTTTGAAATCTTTTTGGCAATTTCCATACGGTAATCTTCTGCAACGCGATTCACATATACCTGGCTCATATACTTAGAAAAATAGAACTGAAATACATGAATGGCAACGCATGCCAATATCACAAAAACGACCCAGGCATAGGGAATACTCTTTCCTTTTTCTATCATTTCGTCTGTGAAATACAGGGTAAGAAATGACGGAATAAGCATAAACATAAAAGTCATAAGTTCCAGACAAATGCGCCCAAGACGGACCCTTAACGGAATTTCTGCAATACAAAGTTCTGACGTTTTCAACATACAGTTATCCTCCCTCTATACATACAAAATATTCTTATATAGATAGAACGGATGAACAGGGAAAAATGTTGAAAAAATCCTCCTTTTCTTTCAGGGTGCCAGAAAAAAGGAGCTGTCTTTCAACAGCTCCCACACATACTTATCACTTTCTACTGAACGATATACGGTATCATATACAAGAAGGTAAATGTCAGTCCCGTAAACAGCACAGCAGACAGCCCTCTGTCAATATTTTTCTGTAAAAGAAACGTCTTGTTTCTCATGGATAAAAACACCATAGGCAGAAATGGCAGGAAATAACGTCCCTGAACCCCTTCAATCACCCCATAAGTAACCGGTGTCCATCCAATCCACAGTGCCGCTAAAATTCCTAAAAACATCAAAAGACTCAATCCCAGGTTCACCCACCTGAATTTTGCATCTGGTTCATAAATAACCCGTTCTTCTCTTGTTGTACAGACACCTGCTGCAAAAAGTACCAGAACAAAACTGGTAATCACAAATGTTGGAATATAAACCTGCAGACTTCCTAATTGATTTCCCCACATGGAATTATAATAAAACTCACTCTTAAAAATTGCAGTATTAAACAGCACGCTGATACTATGAGGAATATCTCCCAGAATCGTTGCAATGGAATAGTTCACTGTAGCATCTTCTATTGCGCTTGGTGTTGCTCCTCCCACATGACTTGTCAAAAACTGGAACCGCATAATAATCAGCACTGCCAGACCTGCCACAAGAATTCCTGTATTAATCATCCAGTAGGCTTTTTTACTCTTATATTTTTCCTTTGGAATCAGGTACAACATACCTGCCATCAGGAAATAAAACATTTTACATGGCGCAATGACGCAGATAATAATTCCAAGGAAAAGGAAATCTTTCCATGTAACTTTGTCTTTTTTGCAAATTAAATACAAGGTATAACTAATAAATAACATACACAGGGCAAGTAATACACAGTCATAGGAAAAAGAACTTCCTAATTCCAGCGACATGGGTAACAGGGCAACTGTCATAATCACCATCTTTCCCCATGGGATTAGCTTAATAGAAAAGAAAATACACACTGTGAAAAACAGCATGGCAAATACTTTTCCCAGGTACAAAGTCCAGAATCCGCTAAATTTTAATAGGACACCAAGCATAACTCCCAGAATCTGAGGCAGATAACAGGTAAATGGAACATCCAGCTTCCCATGCCTTGCAACATTTCTTTCCATATCCCCGCTGGGATATTTGGCAGCTTCATAGACATCATGAAATTTTGCCAGACTTACCTGTGCTTCACCGCCAATATCACCATCTGTCCCACGACTGATTACATGGTTTTCTTCGTCAAAGATAGGTTCTTCACCCAGAAATTCATTGACAAACGCATAGGTTGTAGAAATATGAGTTCCCTCATCCGGAGCTGTATATGGAGGCAGGCAGAGAATAAATACCATTCCAAAAGTAAGCCCCAGAACCAGATAAACATACTCTAGCTTGCATTTCTTAATAAATGTCACAAAGGCAAATACCAGAAATCCAATTAAAATAATAGCGCACACCATCCAGTACCATTTCTGCATAAACCCAGAAGTACCGGTAAGCTGACAGGCAATGTCCGTATCCTTCACCTCTTCATTCTGATAGGTAAGGTCTCCGTTCTCATAAATATTCTCATTGGATGCAAACAATGCCAGTTGTTTTCCCTCTTCCAGAGACAGAACTTCCAGAGAAATTTCATATTCTTTCTGGAAACCATCCGTAATAATATCATCCAACAAAATTGAATGGTACTGATTATCCACTAAATCCTTTGCCTCAAAGGTTTCTTCCCCATAAATCTTTTCTCCGGAAGCATCTGAAAAGGCAGCCTTCAGTTTTCCATTCACCTGCTGTCCATAGGTTCCAAACCGGATAGAAAATCCTGCTATTTCATCCCTGGTTCCTACAACCGTCTGTCTGTATACATCCCCGGCTTTCAGATTCAGCACTTCTTCCGCACCGGTTTCACTTACGGTAGTCAGATATCCTACCGTATCTCCCAGACGCGGCTCCACTCTGGTTCCCTCATATTTATACAGAAAAAGGAATAAAAACACCCCTAAAACTAAAATTAAACCTATACTTTTTTGCTTACTCATTTTCTTCACTTTGGATGTTCCTCAATCTTTCTTCTAATAATCCCATTTCCTGTGTCAGACGTTTCAGCTTTTCCGAATTTCTGGAAAGCGCAGTTGACAGAGAAAATATAATAACCAACAAAAAACAAATTCCTATAAAAAACAGCATGTTTACCGGCGTCTGAATACCGCAGAGTCTGGAAACTACCGTAATCAACTGTGGGAAACATCCCATAACCAGGATGCTCACAGAAAGCAAAATCCACAAAAGTGCATAGCGCAGCCCCAGTTTCTGTTTCCTCACCTGCTGCAAAATAACTGCCAGAAAAATCAGCGCTATACCTACAACTAAAATTTGTGTACGCATATTCATTACTTCCGCCTCCTCATTCGTTCAATGATAATTGCCATGGAAACCTTCACCATATAATAAACAGACTTTTTCATGGAAATAGAGGAAACGCCTCCGGCACGTTCCTTCATAACAACAGGAATTTCCTCTATTTTCATGCCACAGTGCAGTACAGTAACTGCTGTTTCCGGCTCAGGATAATCCTTAGGATAGTCCTTTGCAAATTCTGCCATGACCTTTCGGTTCACCATACGCAGACCGGAAGTCGGATCGGTCACTGTTTTGCCGGTCATAAGCCGGATAAGCCAGGTAAAGAAACGAATTCCTATCCGTCTTGCTCCTGTTGACTGAAATCCTTGCTTTTCTATAAATCTGGAACCAATGACCATATCAGCCCCTGTCTCTTCCAGACAATCTGCCATTTTTTGCAGAAATGCCGCGTCATGCTGCCCATCTCCATCTACCTGGACTGCCATGTCATATCCATAACGGATACCATAGATATAGCCAGTCTGAACTGCTCCTCCAATTCCCAGGTTTACCGGCAGGTTAATAATGTGAAAACCATTTCTTTCACATATCTCCCTGGTATTATCTGTGGAACAATCGTTAATAATAATGTAATCAAAGTCTTTTGCATTTTTCTGAATATTTTCAATGGTTTTTTCAATGCACTCGCTCTCATTATAGGCGGGAATTATAATCAGTTTTTTTAATTTATCCTTCATTTTTCCTATCCTTATGACTCGTTACTGTGTTCTGCAAGAGTATATAGTTTTACCAGACATTTTGCAATAGGACCAGGCCAAAATTTACAAAACATTTCGTAATCCTCCTGTTTACGTGCATGGTCTCCCAACACCTTAGACGTCTCAGATTCTTCATGAAT
>UMHO01012311.1_pt1 | contig 103669 bp, 122 predicted proteins | sample 1965561 | NCBI WGS metagenome assembly UMHO01 (sample SAMEA4836102, study PRJEB28245) | human gut metagenome | biome: gut microbiome; material: fecal sample | place: Denmark | collected 2008 | reverse complement strand
GAATCAGATCCACCATAAGCGCAATAGTCTCTGCTTATTGTCTTGGCACGCTGTAACTTATAAGTTACGCTGCCCAGCCATGATAATTAAGGGGTTGCCATGATAAATACGGAAGGCCTTAAAAATTTTGACCCTGCTGAATAGATGACAATCTGCCCGGGGAGACCGGCGTAAGCGCCGATCTCCTCCTCCGTTCCCTTCATCTGCGCTCTGCGCTGTGATTTCTTTGAAGCCAACTAAAAACCGAGGCCGGCCACAATGGCCATTGCTTCATTTCTTGAGGCCGCAAGGAAAGCCGTCGGCTCTCCTCCAGCTACGTCTGCAGAAACAGGGGTACCTTTTTGCAGGGTAATAGAAATTTCCTGAAGCTGACCGCCACCAATTACGAACAACTTCAGCCCGTTGATTACATTAAATGCATTATCTGTAACGTTGCACAGCAGCGAGGTAGTTCCTTCGAGTACAGCCGTACCGGCTTCTTCGCCTCCGGAGAGTGACGGAGAGACTACCCGCAGCACATGGTCGCTTGCATTCCTCGAATACAGAACCGCATAGCTTTCAGGCATAAAGCTACTTATCGGCTGAGCGTCTTCCGCCTCAATGGTGAGGTCTTTATCAATATCCAGGGTCGCTGTTGTTGAGCCGATATTCTCTCCATTCACGATGAGATTCCCACAGACATACTTGCAGTTGTCGGTGGCGGAAACGGCTACCTTAAATTGAATAGGGGTGCCGTGCGACAAATGCCAATCGAAATCAACATATCCATCCCCATCCGAATCTGTATCATTAGAAGTTATGGAGCTGTTTATGTCCGACCTAATTTTGGGGGTCGCCCGGATCACCTGGTTTTTCGTCGGTTTGACCCTGATCTTTGGATACATGGCGGCACTCCCGCCCCCCACCTGGATCGCCGAGATCGCTGCCGCCATGCCTGAGGGCTTATAGATCGCCGTGCTTCCGTTCTTCGCTCGGATAGCGTTCGCAATCGCTGTGTAATACTTCGGATCTGTCAGAACTTTCGTCATGGTTTAATACCCCACAGAGTCGCCGTCAGTGATCGCGGAAATCGCTGTAGTAATCGCCGCGTCCGCTTCAGACTTGGTGTAGTAGTTAGAGAGGTCCACCGACGAGCCAGAGCCCGCGGCGGCTACTTTGCTATCAACCTCAGACTTGGTGTAGGCGTCCGTGATGCCGTAGCCCGCGAGCGTTGCCGCTTTCTTCGCGTACTCCGCAAGTGCTGAAGAGAGAGCATAGTTATCGAGCTCCGCCTCAATCGTTGACTTGCACGCAGTAAGCGCTTCTTTGACCTTTGCTTTGAGGTCTGTAAAAGTTACCGTCATAGTTACACTCCTTTGATGAATTCATCGCATGCCTCGTAAATCGAGGTCATGAATGAGTTGAAAACTTCGACTGTGGTATAGGATTCGGGGGCTATTGATGCGGCTTTCTCTGCACTCGCCTTGGCTTGCGTTGCGAAGCCTTCCGCCGCCGATGCCTGGGTGGTAGCTGTTGCCGCAGAGGCGCTTGCCGCGGTTTTGGACGCCGCCGCCGATACTGAAGAAGACTGTGCCGCGTTCGCTGAATCAGACGCCGATTCTGCCGATGCCGCCGCATTCGATTCACTTGAAGCCGCGGCAGTCTGGGACGCTTTCGCCGCGGTTGCAGATTTGCTGGCCGCAGTTGCGCTAGCAGAAGCCGCGCTCACAGAGGCATCAACGGCTTTCTGAGCGTTCGCGATTGCCGTTTGAGCCTCGCTGGATTTTGCCGCAACGGCATCCGTTGCCGTCTTCTGAGCCGCTTGAACCGCAGAAACGGACGTCTTCTGAGCATTGCCAACAGCCTCAACCGCCGCGTCTTTGGCATCAGAAATGGCCTGCTTGCCATCGCTGATGGTCGAGGAAGCCGAAGCCGCGCTTGCCGCCGCATTGTCAGCATATGTCTTGGCGTTCTTTTCGCTCGTCTTGATTGCGTCAAGGATATCCTGAGCCTGAGCCTTGACGTAATTCGCTTGCTCGCCGCCAGTGGCATCGAGCTGAGCAATCAACTCTTCGAGCTTCGTTTGAAGAGATGCCTTGCCCGCCTCAATGTCGCTGTTGACAGCTTCGCCCTTGGCGGTGATGGAGGAAACCTGCTTGCTCCCCTCATCCTGAATCTGCTTGATCTTCTCAGCAGTTTCAGAAACAACGCCATTTGCCGCAGCTTCCGCGCGATCAGCCGCAGCCTCAGCCTGATTCTTGAAGGCCTCGGCTCTAGAAGCCCGTTCCTTGAAATCCGCGAAGACATCAGCGAGCTGATGTAGATTTGTGATGGACGGCTCAAGGCCAGCCTGCTCGATCACGGCCATGAATTCTTCCGTGATCATGTGATACCAGTAGGCGCCGATCACAGTAGGCATCTTCTTCGTTGCCTTGTTGCCGTCCTGAGGGTATTGCGTAGTGATCGGGTTCTTCGGAGGCGATGGCGGCGTATCCGAAGCGTCCGAGTAATAAAGCCTCTTCATTTGTTCTCCTTGTCTCCTTCATCCTTGTGATGACAACGAGCCTTGAAAAAATCCCACGTCTTCCAGACGCCAGGGATTGCGCCGATCAGCAGGACAATGGTGTAAATGAGCGTGATTGTTGCAACCATGTCAGGCACCGAAATATTAAAAACATTGCACCCCGATACCGCATAAGCCGGAGTGCCCTTGCGAAATGTCGGCTCAGAAAAAAAGGCGGCGATGCTATTGAGCATCCCGCCCGGCTTGGTGAAATCGCACACGCGAACCTCCCATAAAAAAGCCCGGGGGATCCCGGGCACTACCTACTTGATGACCGCCGCCAGAGCGTCCTTGTCGGCCGCTATTCGGCGAGATAGCTCTGCACCTTCGCCAGCCAGTCCGACACCCTCCGCGAGTAGTCGCTCGCATCGGGCGAGGCGCTCGCCGCCACCGTCTCCGGCACCGCTGGCCTTGTCGGCTTCGGCGCGGGCGCTGAGTTGGTCGCGCAACCTGCCAGCGTCAGCCCGCAGAGCGCGGACGCTAGCAAGAGCCTTGTCCCTCTGGGCGAGCGCATCCATGAGCGCGTCCTGCTGCTTTGCGTAAACCTCATAGCTTTCTTTCTCCTGCGCCGCGATACGTTCCTGTGCCTGAGCCTCGGCCCGGTCAGCCTTCGAGCTGTAGTAGTTGCCGAACGCAAACCCGCCAGTTACAAAGCCGATCAAGAACATGGCCCACAGGCCAATCGTTAAGGCCCGGTCATATGTCATTGCTTCGCCCCCTGCTCCATGCTGTTTACTAGCAGGCGGCACGTGTCCCGTTGCTGTTCGGCTACGCGCAACTCAGTCTCCAACTTCTTGGCCTTTTGGTTGCTGTTGGACGAATCCCCCGCCCAAAACAGAAAGGAAAGAAACGCCCCCGCTACAAAACCAGAAATAGGAACAACGATAAACGCGAAAAAGTTCCATGTGCTTTCACTACTCACCTTAGCCTCTCCTGTTAATAATCCACAATTCTATGAATCATTAGGAATCATGGGGATATTTGTTCGCTTTCGATTCCCTGCACGCATTTCTGATACTCGCTGTTGCGCCGATTCGTCAGGCCCTTGCTCACCACCCGGCGCACGACCACCGTGCCGTCAGGCTGCCGCGCCCTCACTTTCGCCGTGTTGAAGCTACGGATAGCCTCACACGCCGCCCGATACTGCCCGGCCCTGAGCTTCGGCCTGATCGAAGACTTGCACACGGCCCCTGCGCCCACGTTGTACGCAAGCGCCACGTACGCGTCCCACTCGCCATGCGTGAGAAGCACGTCATCACCGAAGCACGACTGGAGGGCTCGCTCGGTCTTTCCGACATCCTTCCCTAGCGTGTTGAGCGCCTGAACAACCGTGACCCGCGTCCCGGGCTTCACCTCGGGACCCGTGTGCCCGAAGCCCACCGTGCTGATGCCGCCCGTGTCCTTGTAAGCCGTTGCGCTGTAGCCCTCGTATCCGGCGATGGCGAGGAGGCCGGAGGCAGAGAGGGCGAGAAGAGTGGGTTTGAGTCGTGTCATTTCTTCCCTCCTCTCAGATCTTCCTTAAGGCGCAGAAACATCGAGGCCGCCTTGATCCACAAGATCGCAACGGCGGCCCCCATTCCGATAAGTCCAAGGATCAGGAAGGCGGCCGCTTGCCATGTAAGCTCTTCCATCTCAAGCAATCCTCCAATATCGAGCCCTGCTAAAATGATCTTCATCGGGAGTCGTCTCCTCCTGATAAAAAGAGCCCGCGGGGAGTGCAACCTCCTTGCGGGCTTGTTGTTTATGCGTGCTCCTCAGATATGGATGCAGGGCAGCAACACCAAGGCCGGGGGCTGCACCGTGTTGCTTCGGCCGTAGATGCCATTGGAGCGAGAGGCATCAAACGCAATGACGCCGCTCCTTGCTTTGCCATCACCATTAGCGCCAGAGCTCGATCCGCTCAAATAAAAAGCTCCAGTCTTCCATCCCTGGCCATCATCGGCGTTACCGTCAAACGTTCCGGTAATATTGGGAAGCCCCGGCTGCCTGTATTCGCCCACGTTCCCAACGCCTCCCCATGCGACCCGATCAATCAGATACGGCACGTTGAATGTGGTTGATCCGTTGCCGCCGCCAAATCTCGTTCCGATCGTTGCAAACAGATTGGCGTAAGCCGTGCGGGAAACCGCCCGGCCATCACAGATGAGCCAGTTGCTGTTCGGCGCGGTTGTATTCGAGAAGAACATGATCATGCCGGGAGGAACCACTTCAACCTGAGCGACCTTGTCCTGAAGCTTGGCAACTGCGGCCGTGAGAGCCTCGCCAACCTTCTTGATCCTCGCATCGATCGAGGCGTTCAATTGGCTGTTGTCGTGGCGATCGGGGGTCAGATCGCCGCCCTTGATCGCATTGATCAGCTCCATCGTGATCGCGTTGTACCATTGGGCGCCCGGAACGGTTGCCTGAATGCCGCCGCCAGAAGATCCATCGGTCGGATATCCGGTCTGCAGGTCATCAGGAACCGTGGGCTCATTCTGAACCGCGCCGCTCAAGAAAATCCTATCCATTGATCTTTCTCCTCATCATCTGCAGGTTAATGTCTTCTGCATCGTCCTTGAACGAGTAATAGCCAAAGTACAAATCTGTATGCGCTGGCGCGTATCGCTTGATCAGGCACTCAATAAGTCGGTCGCCCCACCAGGCGAGCGCCTCGTTCACCGGCCCCAGCGTGTTGTGGTACCCCATAACCGACCCGGCCCCTGTCATTACGTCGACCCGCCAGATGTGCCGCCAGTTCTCCCCGCAGACAGCGTCCATTGAGGTTGACTGCACGGAGTGCTGGCGGAACTCATCGATGACGATTCGGTATCCGAACATCTCTGCAAGCTCGACAAAGTAGGACCGATCCTGCCTGCCGATGTTCTTGATCTTGTACATGAGCAGTGTGCGCAGCGTCGTCTGATTGGCACTGGACCAGGCTCGAATGCAGTCGTCAGGCAATCCCCAGTCGTCCAGCCAGTTCTCAAACGTCTCCACCGCGAAGCGAGGGTCGGCTTCTCGCATCAGCGTCCGCACTCGGGAATCAACGCGGCTGAACTCCTCGGCCCAAACCTCGATCATCATGCCCATGAGGGATGTGGCGTCGCCCCTCGGCCATGCCGGGCCCGGAGGGAGAAGCTGCTTCAGCATCCGGGCATACTCTGCCTGCGTTGTCAGTTCCATGTGATCGTCCCCAGCGTGAGAAGCTCATTTGTTCCCGCTGTCGGATTGGCAGTCGGAGACACGAGGACATGGTCAACCTCTCCCGCCGCGGCCGAAATGGCTGCTCTTATGTGCGAAAGATAGATGCTCCTCGAGGGCTCGCTTTCCTTCATGAACAGGTCCTTGAGCTCGGCCTCGACAGCCGCCCGGACATCAGAAGTGTCTGGGGTAAGCGTGCTGATTTCGATATCGACCGCCTTGAGCGTCGGGCCCATGACCGTCACGTCGGCAGTCACCGGGCGCTTCTCGTCGATATAGGCCTGCACCTGCTTCACCATTTCGGTCGTCGGCGAAATGTCAGCCAGATCGTCGCAGACAAACCTCACGACAACGGTCCCGTCCCCGTTTTCAAGCGGATAGCACCAGGCTCGAGTCACCCCCGGGACGGCCAGCGCCCACTGGACATAATCGGATGAGGTTCCGCCGTGCGGCGTTTCTCTCTGCCTTGCGAGCACGCGGGCCCGCAGGCTTTCATCGTCCTCTGCATCAGCTCCACCCGCTATTCCCTGAGACTCAGCCTCGGACATCACGCCTTCGATCGGAGAGATCAGCGTGAGAGTGTCGCCCGATTCGATGTTCCCCGCCTCGCCGGCCACCAGAGCTTCAACAGACGCAACGCCGCTCGAATCCGGAGCGACAGTCACCTGGAACTGCTGCTCGTCTCCGCCCTGCAGAATGGTCCCTACAGGCACGTTCACAACGCCGTCCTGAAAGCTGAATTTCACTGTTCCGGAGGCTTTTGACGCGGCCTTCCTTGTGATTCCGAAGATTGAAGCATGGCGGTCGAGATGCTCGGAATCCGCCGTGTCAACGAAAATCTGTTTGGAGACGTACTCGATGAAGCCGTGCAGCTCATGGCTCGCCCCTGCCAGCACCCGGCTGTAAACGGTCGCGTTGCTTCTGCGCACCTGCGGAACGCTCAGACGCGACTGGATTCCCGAGCTTATGCGGGCAATCAGCTCCCGCAGCGTTGGTCTAACAAATGCCATCATTCGCTCCAAATGTCTTGAAACCTCATGCCGATCAGGTCTGCGTCGCTCGGTTTCTGAATCGTGACCGTTAGATTCAGCTGGTCGGCGCCCCCTCGGTCTGCGGAAACGTCCACGCTTTTGGCAATGCCGTCATCTATCATCCACTGCAGCGCCGCCGCGGCGTATTCCTGAGCTTTAAGCATGGTCTCCTGCGTCACCTTCGAGCGGGACAGCAGCCAAAGCTTCGATCCGAAATGGTCGCCCGTATCATCCGCATAGGTGTCGCCCCACCAGCCCTGCTTCGAGTCCCCTGGGAGTTCGTCTGAATCCAAAGCCCGCGCCCATGAAAAAAGGCTGTTGTACACAGCCCTTCGCAAATCGTCATCGCAGAAATCTGAGAGCGTTGATTCAACGCCGTTGAGCATCAGAATCATTTGACCAAGCTCCACGAAAAGGACGCGGCGACCATCACCAGGCAGACGATAAAGACCCACGGAAGGACTCTTCCCCACAGCCGAAGTTTTTGATCAGGATCGAGAAGTTTCAAGATCACCATTGCTATAATTTCCATATGTCCTCAGTGCTGTTGAGGTCATAAAAAAGCCCAGCCAGATGCCCGTCTGACTGGGTTTAGTTTTGTGCGCTGCGGGTTTTCAGATCAGCGCCTTCAGCCCCGCTTTGATCAGCTCCAGTGTGATCGGCACCGAGGCCTCCGCCGCTTTTTTCGATACCAGCCGCCAAACGGGATCGCTTCTTAAGGCTCCCAGCGTGTCATGCCCGGACATCGTCAGGCGGGGGGCGTTTAGATTGAACCCCCACTTACCTCCATGCAGTCTTTTGACCGTCACCACCCCCGCCACAAGGTTCGAATCTTGCAGAAGCAGCAGATGTCCGAAGACCAGATCGCGCCTGCGGATCGCCTCTTCCCGATCCTGAGGATCAATTTCATAGTCCGGAGCGTCGTTCACCTCGTTCAAATATTCCGGGAGCGATTCATCTTCGAACCTCTCCATCAGAAGCTTCATCGTCTTCCAGCTACGCTTCATATTCGCCTCACATCTTCTGATCGGGAGCCGAGCCGCCGTTGTGGGTGTGGCTGTTGTATGTGTCGCGGATGGCCTGCAGGCGGCCATTGCTGTCGTAGACCTGAGCCTTGCCCTGAATGTCCCCATTCACGATCAGCTTTCCCGTGACTATGGTCTCAGGAGCGTCAATTGTCACGGAGTCAGAAGTCTTAACGGTAACCGGCGAGTCTTTTCCTTCCACTACGATCCCGGATCGGGAGAAGTAAACCTTTCGCCCCAGATCATCGAAAACGCATACCTCGCCATCCTTGAGTCCCGTGGGGCGGCAGCGTCGGTCGGTGATGCAGAAAGCGATCGTGTGCTCTCTGTCACCCGCCAGGGAGGCCGCAAGCACTTCAGCCCCCGTTTTAGCCTCGGAAGTGAAGCCGTACGGTTCGAAATGCTCGACATCATCACGCAGGTCGTCGGCGAAGAGCTGAACCTGCACCGTCCGCATCTTCCGGGCGGCGTTCTTTGCCAGCAACACGCCTCTCGTGACCAAATCAATCAGACCGTTGCTCATAATTTGCCGGACCCCGCTTTGGCAAGGAAAGTCGTTCCTTTCTTGGCCTGTTTCGTTTTGGTAGATTTGGCTGTTTTACCTTTTTCGGCATCCGGTAGATCTGTAACTGCAAACGCCCAAGGGGATTTCAACTCCATCGTTGTCGTAGATCCGTCTTGATCAAGCTTATAGCTAATTTTTGAAACCAAGAGCGTTTGGTTAATATCTAGCATTGGGTCTTTTACTACGACGTTCATGTTTTGTTTCCACAAATCCCCGTTGCTTTGTCTCCAGCCCTGCACCTGATAAGTCAGAACATCAGCATTCCCAATTGAGTTTGCCATAATGTGCTCTGCTCTGGCTTGAAGCTCTTTTCGGGTTCTGTTTCCCGACTGCTCGGTTATAGATACCCTATTTCTTGAGAAATTTTCGTTTTCTGCCGGTGCGGATAATGAATTATCAGGTGTCTTATTTTTGCTTTCCGGATCTGTTCCTTGTCCAATAACAATATAGGTTTTAAAAACTTTTGATATATCGTGCTCTCTGGATCCCGTCAATATGTTTTGCCCATATATTAGATGATCATGGGCATTTCCATTTTGTCCAGTTTTCCCGATAACCAATTTTCCAAATTCGTCATCGTTTATAAGAAGACTATTCGCCTTAAGCAGATTTACAATCCCTCGGCCTATAGTTTCATGAGTAGAAAAATCTATAGACCGAGTATTTTTTGCCAAGCCATTATCAATTGTTTCTATGCCGTAATACCCAGCCACCGTTTCTATTACAGAAGAAACACGCGCGTTCTTCCACTGATTCGGTTTTTTGGGTGGAATCATGCATTCTTCTAAATCGACCGTTTTGCTTTTAATCGTTATTTGAATCTGTGTATTGTTTCCAGAATAACTAACATTTTTGCTAACTACATATCCCGTCAAAACAGTATCAGAGCCTATTTTTACAACGGCCTCAGCTCCTTCTTCTATACCATCGCAAAGACTTGTTCTATTGGAAGTTCTAGCCGCACCAAGTTGACACACACGAACTAAAGAATTCACACTGACATCAATTTGAACAGACCGCCAGCCAATATATTTACGACCGTTTATATATAGTGTGACTTCGTTTTCTGATGCCATAAAAAAAAGCACCTCAATCTCTTGAAGTGCTCCTATTTAAACATATCCCATTAAGGCTTATCTATTTTGATAGTACCGGTTTTGGGATCTACCAAAATACTCTGCTTCGTAACAGGGTTATAGTAATTGGTGTATTTTCCTATAGTTCCGTTTTCTACGAACTTATTATGTTCATCACGCCAGCGCTGCTCTTCCTGTATTTCTTTTCGTTTCCGCTCATAATCCGCTTTAAGCTCTTGTTCGCGCGTCAGCTTGTAAGGGGCATACTTTGTTCCAGGGGGGTCCGGAACATAAATGAGCTCCTGATGCTTAACACCATCCGCGTCAACCCATTCTTTTGGAATCGTACGCTCGGCGAATGCGTTAATGCTTAAGAGCGTCCCCAGTACAGCAACAGCAGCAAGGATCTTTTTCATGGCGGTCACCGGCTCAAAAGCTTCAACTCCCTGGCGGGGACGAACCCGCCGTGCCGGATGCCGTTGCGGTCGATGATCTCTTTCTCCCTGGCGGCATCCTCATAAAAATTATAGGCAACCACCAGTGCAGGCTGTACATCCGGAGGTGTAACAGATATTAACCGCGCGGAGTCCTGAGCCCGGGTCGTCATGTCCTCAGACACGGCCGCTCGGGCGTCTTCCAGAGCCAAATAGACATCGTCGCTATCAGTCTCCAGCATCTCGGCGTCGAGCGCCGCAAGAACCTGGTCGCGTACTGCGATCATGTCCTCGTAGGCTATGCCGCCCTCCGCCGTATCCTCATCGCCGCCGACTTTGGCCGATGCCGAAACGGCCTCAGCAAGCAGCGTCTGACGAGCAAGCGACTGGAGGGTTGAAGACTGAGCTGTCGTTCTCGCTTCTTCATCGGAAACCTGCCCCGTCTGGTAATCGTTGTTCATGCCGTCCGATCTCACCAGACGGCTCAAAAGCCTCGTCACCCGCCTCCAGTTGTTGACGCTGTAGGCCAGCCTCGAATACCCGAAGGAGTCGGCAACGGTCTTCGCAAACACCTCGACATCGCTGCTCACAAGGGAAATCGCTTTGGCCGACAGCTCAGACATCTCATCGGACACTGAAAACAGCCGGCAGAGCTCCTTGTAGTCGCTGAGCTCGAAGAACTTCGAAAGATTCCCCGTGACGGCAGCTTTCACGAAATCCTGGGCGCCGGAAAGATCAAACTTATCTAGAAATGCGTCCAGGGCGCTCTGCTTCAGAGTTTCAGACGCCGAAGCGCTTGCCGCAGCAGTGTCGGTCGACGAAGTCGGAAAAACATAATCACCGGACTCGACGAAAACGAGCTCGGCGGACGAAAACCCAAGTTTTGTCGTCGAATACGTGACCTTGGTCGTCGCCTTCGGCGTCACCGTCATGCTGCCCAGCATCGGGTGTACGAGTACGCCTGCCCCCTCCTGCTCCATTGCCTCAAGCAGGCGGTTCATGCCGGTGATGTACTCCGGTCCCGCAAAAACAGCTGTCAGCGTGATTTCTCGAGCGCTTTTCCCGAGGTCCTCTACAAAAGGCTTGTCCCTCTGGGGATACTCAAAGACATGCACTCTTCTTCCAATCGTCAGACTGCTGTCAGTGACGGAAAAAGTCACGCCACGGAAAGATGCGGGCCAGAGTTTTTCTTCAAACGTCGACATGCTCAATCAGTTCCATAGCTGTAGTCGGTTGTGAGCGATACCGGACCGTTCGACCGAACGCCCTCTGTCCTAACCGTTGTTCCCTTGTCCGTCTGGATGCGAAGGCGCACTTCGCTTTGGGCCGTCACTCTGCCGTTGCCCGCCACTACGCCTTCGTCCACACCCCTGAACCCCGCCGGAAGCCTGCCGTAGCTGTCGGAGAGCTTGCTTCCCTGGCTCGACAGCTCTTCTGTTTCCCCGAAAAGCCTCTTCAAGAAACTGCCGACGGCGGACAGTTTGTCGAGGAAGCTGTCAAGCACCGGCATCCATGTGTCCTTGAACTTGATAGCCAGCGCGATCCCGGCCCCCAGCGCCGTGAGCAGCAGTCCCACAGGATTCGTCATGGCTGCCACCCCGAGAAGCCTCAGCGCGCCGATCACCGCTGCGATTGATTTAACGAAGGCCCCAACCTTGATCACAAGATCCATGCCGATCAGAACACCAAAAGCCTTCAGGATGGTGGAAACGCCGCCAATGGATCTGATAAAGTCCGTCAAAGCCCGAACCGAATCAAACGCCCCCTGGATCATCCCCTGCCAGTCAACACCCTTCAGCTCCTTGGTCAACTCTTCGACAAAGTACTGAACATTCGTCGCGACCAGATCGCGGCACTTGACGATCGTCTCTTCCATGGGGGCGATCAATCCCTGAAGCACAGGCTGTAGCCTTGATCCGATCGCGGTCGAAATCGTCTTCGTGACCGACTGGAGCTCAGAGAGCTGATCCCCGAACTCGTTGGCCGCCTTGACGTCTTTGGCCGACATGACAAGGCCCAGCTCTTCAGCCCTCTTGCCAAAAGCCTGAAGCCCCTCGGCCCCGTCCTTGAGAAGAGGGATCAGCCTTGCGGCCATCTTGTCGCCAAAAGCGGCCGTCAGAATCTGCATCCGCGCCGCAGGCGATTCGTTGTTCTTCACCGCCTGGGCGAGATTGTTCATCACGTCCGCCGCGCTGCGGATATGCCCGTTGCTGTCCTTAAGCGCAATGCCAAGGTGCTTAAACATGGCCACAAGGTCGGCGTTCTGACCCGCGGCCGCCTTGCTCATGTTGGACGTGAGCTTGGTGAGCGCTCCGTCGAGCTCATCGGCTGTCATGCCAGAGAGCTGAGCCCCGTAGCGAAGCTTCTGCAGAGCCTCAACCGATACCCCAGCCCGGATCGAAGCCTTGTCTATCGCATCGGCCAGCTCAAGGTACGAAGAAACCGCACCTTTAATGGAAAAGCCGCCGGCGCCGGCAAGGATGGCGAAAGGCTTCGCGATCACCCCGGCCAGATCCATCGAAGCCTGATTGAGCTCGCGAATCGATCTTCCAAACGCGTTCATGCGTCTGCGGACATCCTTCAGCGGGGCGGACAAATTGTCCCTCAGCTGAAGAACGGTCTGCAATAAATATTCCTGCCCTGCCATCACTCACACTCCTCGGCATGAATTTTGTTTGTCATTTCCACGTACTGGCAGATGCGCTCAAGAGTCATGCCGCCGAATTCCTCCGGCGACATGCTCCAAAACCTCGCCATTCGAAAGATCGATTCCTCGACGACGTCAATCGCTTTCGCCCACCGGCGGCACTCCAAAAAGAGGATTGATCGCCTTCATGATGGCCAGACTGTCTTCGATAGTCACCTGCCCGAAGGCCTCGGCGTTGATGGTCGTGCAAAGACGCTGCGCGTATTGCATGGCATGGTCGAAGGCCTCGGCGTTGGTCTTCTCATCGCCCACCATCTTGAGCGCTTTGGCGTCCGCAAGTGTTGGAGCGCGAAAAGAGAGCTTTTCGTATGTCGTCCCCTTGTAGGTCACCGGGGTCTTAAGAATCACCTCGGCCGGCTTCATGACCAGTCACCCCTCACACCGTTGAAAACAAGCTGAACCGTTCCATCCTCCGGTGCGAAGTTCGCGTTGTCGCCCGCGAGGAAAGCGTCAGAGAGCGTGTAGCGCATGCCATTTGCAAGCTCTGCCACGATCGTCATGTCGGTCGCGGTGCGCAGCTTCTCAAGCGGGAAATCCGCATCCACGTAGAAATTGCCCGAAATAGACGGCACAACCGGCGTTTCTGAATAGCCGATCACCCGGCCCGAGGCCGTCACAGCCTGCCGCGTGTACTTATTGACAGGGATCTGGAGGGATCCGCTCAGGTTGAGCTCCTCACCATCCACTGTGATGTAGCAGGTTCCTGAAATTCTCTGGTTAGCCATTTAAAACTCCTTAATTCAGACGGAACTGAGCAAGAACCGCAAAAATCCTCAGTTGATTCACAAGGTCAGGCGGCAGCAGTACATCGACCCGGTTCGGATCGTCTGCATTGCGCTCGACAATGAGTTTCTGCTTGAAAGCGTCCAGGTTCTCGACAAGAGCCTTCTCCTCGAGCTTCTGGTACTCGGCGATGAGCTCGGCGCGGATGATCGAAGGCGTGACCACAGCCTGCCCGGAGCCAAAGTGCGTTCCGTCGGAGGCGAGCTTGTGACGCGGGTACTTGCTCGTGATGACGGTCTTCAAGTCGCGCAGGATGTAAGCGAGCGTAAAGAGCGCGCAGACGTCCAAGTACGAGTTGTCAGACGACCCGAAGGCGTTCGTCTGATAGGTCGTAATGGCCCGCTCGATCCTCATGTAGCCGCCCTGGGTGTACTCGGTCGCAATGCCCGAGGTGAGGAGGCTCTGGCGCTCCGAGAGGTTGAACCTCGAGCCGGCCTGCGCCGCCGCCACGCCAATCAGCTCCAGAGTCTGAAGCGGACGGGCGGGATCGTTGTTGAGAGCGCTCGCGGCCCGGGCGGCATATGCGCCGAGGACTTCAGAGCAGGAGGAGGCCACCGCGGACTCGATGCCAAGGACGGTTTCGTGCTGGTTGTTGCGGCTCTTTCCAAAGGAAACAAGATCAGAAACAGAGCCGCGCTTGACCGTGAAAACGTGCCCGTAAAGCTGGCGCATCGGAGACCATCTGCCGGATTTGTCGTTCAGCTCTTCCGCCAATGCGGTCAGGCTCGCCGCATCCGCAAACGGGCAGGCAATCACGTCATACTGCTCTTCGCCCATCGCGGCCACCACCCCAGACAGATCCGGCGTTCCGGTTCCGCCCGAGAAGGCCGTCAGCGCAACGCTCACGCCCTCGGGGAGCTCTTCGCCCGCCGCATAGCCCTGGCGGTTCACTGCGAGCTGGATGTCGTTGCCGACAAGACCCGCGTTCTTCGCGTTGAAGGTCACCACCCCGGCGGCCGCGGCTGCAGTCACCGGAAGGTCCACATTGGCGGTCACAGCAGAAGCGATGGCAGACGCAATGGCGGTCGCCGTATCATCCACCGCAACAGCGACGGACACCCGCACTGCTCCAATATAGAGGTTGATCGTCCCGGCTTCGGTCGGAGTGCCGGAAACGGTAGCCGTAGCGGAAGCTTTGGTTCCGGTCGGATCGGCAACCGGGATGCACCAGACCTCGCCGAAAGTATCGTTCTTGCGATACATCGCGCTCATCAGCGCGAGCTGGGAGCCGCGGCCGAAAAGTTCTTCGCCCTGGGCAGAGGAAGACACAAGCTGCGGCTTAAGGGCCGTGGCCTTGCCCTTTGTCATCTGGCCGATCAGCAGCGTTTTCAGAACGCTCGTCGCCGTATTAGCCTGAGAGTTGTCGAGCTCCGCATAAAAAAGCGGAACGCGAATCCCGGACGGGATGTTGGAGAAGGAAACTGCCATAGTTGCCTCTTATTTAGTTAAAAGTTCAGCGGTGACGAGTTTGTCATCCTCGTCCGTAGTGGAAAAATCTTTAGCTTTGAGCCTTACAGACTGCAGAACCGGCAGGGCGTCAATGATTCGCTGCTGCGCCGTAATACTTCCCACCAAAAGCTCGCCGTAGGCAAAGTCGAGCGTCTCGACGAGCCTCGCGCGGTTGCAAGCCGACGTATTTACGCTCTGGCTCTCGAAATAAATGATCCGGTTTGTCTGCTCCGGATAGCCAAGCGGAAGCCCCAGCACGGCCTTGAAAACCTCTTCCTTCAGATCTTCGAGGTAGTCGTGCCCGGTTTTCCCCAGGGCGTCGTCGCTCGTGAGCGAAACGCATATGTTGATCGAAAAGTGGTTTTCAATCGGCTGACGGTACTTGGTCGATGTGGTCGCCGTTTCCGCGGTCACGCCGGACGGGAGAACGAACGCACAGGGCATCGCCGGACTCACGCTGTCGTCGATGTTGAACCACGCGTAGGCCCCGAAAACCCGGCGTTCAAAGGACGGGCAGTTCTCGCGAAGGCATTCGATAATCGGTGCAAGCTTCATTTAAATGTGATCTCCTTCGCGGCCAGCGCCTTGTCCATCAGGTGCGCGAGATTCGATTCGATGCGGTCTTCGCCCACCATCTTTGTCGCGTCCACCATGAAGTTCTTGCGGGGCTGGGCCGCCTTCTTCCCGGCAGTCTTCTTCCTTCTCCGGTTGTCAGCCGCGGTCCGCGTTCTGGGACCCCTGTGGCCGTAATAGACATATGCCGGGTAGAAATCCTTCCCCATCTGGTCCGTCTTCCAGGGCTTGATCACCACCGAAAAACCGGACCTCGAGGGCTTGGGCTTGATGGACTTCTGCAGCACGCCGGTGTCCCGTCCCGGGTATTCGTCCGGCTTTGAAACGCCCTTTTGGCGAACAAGGTTCTTTGCGACTCGCGCGATCTCGCGTCCCTCTTTCCGAAGTCCGCTTTTTAGTGTCTTCACATCGAAGTCGGCGTACTTAAAGCCCTTCGGGAAGCGAACCTCGACATCAAGAAGCGCCATACTGGGCCTCGCATTCCAAAGCCGTGAAGCGGTGGGCATCGTTCATGTCCGTCAGGCGCTTCACGAGATACCAGACGCCCTCGTAGAGGACCTTTGTCGCATGAGTCAGGTCCTGCGGCCGCGTTCCATCCATGTAGCGGACGATGAAGCGGTGAGTCACGTCATATCCCGCCTGCACCGATCCCCAGTAGTTCACGCCGCCGATCACTTCCACCTTCGCCCAGGCGTGAAGCTTCAGCGTCAGGTCGTTCGTGCTGTCGGAGGCATCCTTAGGGCTCGTGTCCAGGCTGTAGATGTCAATAGGGCGCTGCAACTCGCCAATTTGAGGCAGTTTCATGAGCTACCTCCATGTGCGATAGGGGTCCAAAAGCCGGTCGACGAACGGGTTCTCGATCAGGTTTTCAGCCTGGGCGGCCTCCCGATGCTCGTAAAAATGCGCCGCCTGGATCAGAATCCACGCCCGGATGCCTGCCGGAACCCCCGAGGGATCCGTGGCATAACCTTCGACGCCGTCCCTGGTGATAATCCCGTGCTGAAGCTCGTGCTCGGCCATCTGGGTGCAGGCAAGACAAAGAGAGGCGATCAGAGAATCGTCCTCCGAGTGGTCCACGCGGAAATGACGCTTCGCTTCTTCAAGCGTGACGCCGCTTTCCGCGGTGCTTGTATCAATTCCTGTGAACTCAGTCTCGTTTGACATCACGATGCCTTTGCCGCTCTGCGCCTGGGCGCCGCCTTCTTCGTTTCAACCTTGACCGGGGGCTCTTCGGCCGCACCGGACGCTATCAGCGAATCGGCGACGACCCGGGAGACCCGGACAACCGTACCGGCTTTGACAAGCCCGGCAGACGGAAGCAGCGCGGCCTTCTTCAAAAGAATCTCTTTTTGCATACGCTCATAAAGCAAACGCCCCGAAAGCAGGAAGCCTCCGGGGCGCATGCGTCAGTTAACACCTAATCAGGCCGAGGGAACGGTCAGGGCGCCACCGCAGAGGGCACCCGGGCGTTCGATGCCGAAGCCCAGACGACGCTCGGCGCGGATCGTCACGAGGTTCTTCTCCACGTTGTCGCTGTCCTGCTCGAAGAGCTCGACCGTCATGCCGGTGCGGGTCCAAACCGTGCCGGCGGCCGTGAAGTCACCAACCATGAAGGTGTCGACCGCAACGGCCTGGGTGGTGATGACGGGCAGGCCCCACAGCTGCGGCTGAGCGACAGACGCGGGCGAAGTGAGGTAGTAGTCCGCGTTTCCGTTCTTCAGCATCTGGAGCTTGCTCCAGTTGAGCGGATTCATGAGAATCGCGTTCGGACGGAAGTAATTCTGTTCGATCTTGGTCTTCGCGAAGAGAATCAGGTCAAGCAGCGTGGCGTTGGTCGTGCCGAGATCAGCCAGCTTGGCGGCGTGCGGGGTGTAGTTCCCGGTGGTGAAAATGCCGCTGAGATTCTGGCCCGTGCCATTGCCGGTCGTGATCTGGTCTTCAACCGCAAGGTCCACGCCGTAGACGATGCGCTGGTTGATGTAGGCCTCGAGAGCCGGGGCGTCTTCCATCAGCTGCTTGGAGATGCGAGCAAGATGGGCAACGGTCTTGATCGTGCCGGAGATGAGCTCGAAGCCGGTCGAGCCGAAGGGCTTCTGAGCGCCTTCAGCCACGGGGGCGGCGCCGTTCACAAAGCCGGCGTCCGTTTCCTTCACGTACTCATACGCGTTGGAGGCGACCGGAATGTTGGGGAACAGAGCCTCGATCGTGAAGGGGCGGAAAGCGCCGGCCAGAACGCCGGGACGGCGGTAAGCCTGAACCACGCCGCCGGTCGGGGTTACGATTGGGTTGACGGCATCAGCCTTGGTCTCGGCCAGCTCCATGCGAGCCTTGGTGGCGGAGCCTTCGACAAAGGCCTTCACCGCATTGGACTCAGCAACCTGGGCGCCGACAGACTTCGCTTCAGCCTTGGGAGCCATAGCCTTGACGGCGTTCTGCTGCACTTCGATCAGCTGGCGGGAGAGTTTCACCTGCTCGTCGCCCAGACGCTTCAGCTCAGCCTTGTTTGCCTCGGAGGTATCCTTCATCTTGCCTTCGATCCGGTCGAGGGCGTCAGAAATTTCCTTAAGTTCCATGATTTTTCCTTGAGAATTAAAGTGACTGCTCGAAGTTTTTCAGCTTCTTGAGCAGTTCCTGAGCCGCTTTTTCCTCGGCCTCGGCATCCCGCTGAGCCTTAAAAAGCGTTTTGCACCGGGCGATAAGGCCCTGCACTGCCGAGCGCGAGAACCGGCCTGAATCCCTCAGGAAATCCTCAAGCTCGCGAATTGTTTTAATGCCTGCGATGTCCTCGGCCCGGACTTCGGTCACCCGGGCGTAGTTGTCGGCGGGCAGAGCGACAACGGAAATCTCGTAGAGCCGGGAGATGTTCTTGATCGTGCGGCCGTATGCGCTGTCCGTCTTCTCTTCGTAGTCGCCTTTGTCAACCGAAAAGCCGATCGAAAGGCCGGAAACGGAGCCGTCTTTGAGCGCGGCAAGCACTTCGTCCGCCTTGGCGCTCCCCCGGGTGAGCTGGCCGGTCACAAGCAGGCCTTTTTCGTCCTCCTGCATCGTGAGCCACTTGCCGATCGGGATGCTCGACCAGTCGTGTCCGTAAAACATCACGGGCATCTGGCCGCCAGCGATCACGGACTTGTACGCTCCCGGGAGAATCGTGTCGCCATAGCTGTCGACGTTCCCAAAGGTGGACGCGTAACCGGTAAAGACACGCGAATCGGCGTCAAGCTTCAGCTCAGCGCCGTTGATATCAAAATCCTTAAATTCCATTACGGTTTGCCCCCGTAGTTACGTCCGGAGCCTTCCCTAACTGGTCGACCGGAACATAGTTGCTCATCGTCGTAAGCATCTCGCCGCCATCCTGAGGAGGCAGATTCTCACGTTCCCGGGCTTCATTCCGGGTCATAAGACCGTTCTGAACCATGGTCTGATAGAACGCCGCTCGATCCTTCGAAGACCCTCTCAGGAAGGCGTCTGTCATGAACTCAATTTCTGTATCGCTATCAGTAACCGACACCAGGCGACGATGTAAAGCCTGTTCAAACTGCGTAAGAAGCGGATTGACCGTGAACTTATTGAACCCATCGACAATCTGCTCAATGCCTGAGCCCCATGAAGTCTGACCAGAGGTACCTACGAGGACACCCGGGACACCAAACCACCGGCAAATCTCTTCAACGCCAAAGCGCCGGGTTTCCAGAAGCTGGGCGTCTGCCGGGTTGAGAGAGAGCTGGGCGTACTTAAGGCCGCGGTCAGCGATCAGAAGACCGCCGGCGGGACTTGCAAGCTGCACCCCAAACCGCTTCCTGAGCGTTTCCATCTGCTCTTCATTCAACTTGGCGTCTGTCTGAAGGACGCCGGACGGCTTGGAACCCTTGCCGAACAGCGTGTTGCTGTTCTCCTGGGCGTGGATGTTCTCATTCAGTGACGCCCTCATGAATTCGAGCTTACTGAGCCCCATGTAGCCGTTCCCGAGCCCTTTCCAGTGGATCACGTTCTCAGGAGCAAGCGCTGTAATCTGACCGTCCTGATAGTAGATATAGACCGTCCCACCACCCACGACAGACACTTCCATCTGTTCTGCGGCAAGCGGAATCAGCGCGATCGGGTCACCAGACGAATCCCGTACCACCTGCGCATAGGCATTGCCCTTCAGAAGCCGGTTGAGACACATCGAAGAGATAAACTCTGCCGGCGTCATCCACGCGTTCGGTCGGTCGTGAAGCAGAAACCAGAGAGGAGAAGACCGGTTCTGCTCACGGCCGCCCCCGGGAAGCGCTTTATACACGCAGATCGGGAGAGAGCTGATCGTGTTCGCCAAAAGCTCAATACAGGCATACACGGTCGAAATCTGAAGCGCCGCATCTGCCTCAACCGGACGCGTCTGGTCGATGACCGGAGACGTCGGAAGAGGAATCTGCTGTCCGGATGCAGTGCCAAAGGGACCGCCCCAAGCGGCAACCCAATTGATAAGGCGTTTAACAAACATAGAGGATTACCACGTCAAAAAGGTTCCTGTCACTGAGCTATCGAAATCAGAGAAATCATCCTGCTCAGCACCCGCAGCCGAAAGCGCAATGATCATGGCTACCGGGCCGTCAATCTTCTGCTCGTAGCGCTCCTTACGCGGAAAAATATTGTCCTTGGCGTCTACCTTGGCTACCACATTCCCCATCATCCAAGTTAGACAGGGGTTCCCGTCATGCTGAATGCGGCCGTCAAGCACCAGGGCTTCCAGTGTCTTCATCGGTTCGCTGATCTGCTGCACCGTCATGCGGCACTCAACCAGCGGAGCCCCAGAGTCTTCAAGTGAAGAGATCAGTTGAGTGGCTTGCCAGGGGTCATAGGCGATCGACTGAACGCTGTAGCGGGAGAGGTCCTCACGGATGTCTTCCTCCACCACGTTAAAGTCCGTCATAGCGCCCTCAGTAACGCGTATAAGCCCTTGCTCGACCCAGCCCCGGTACTGACTGTTAGGTGACGTCTCAATCGCTCTGGAGGGCAGATAGAAGTCCGCGAAGGTGACGAAATACGTTCTTCCATCCCGGTCTTCACGCGGGAACATCAGGACCTTCGCCGTCATGTCGGACTTGGAGCCAAGGTCGAGCCCGATATAACAGGGCTCACCCTCGAAGTCCTCTCGGCGGAGCTCTTCTCTGGCGCACTTATTCCATGCCGGCATATTCATCCAGCCAGACGCGGCACTGCACCACACATCGAGGTGCTTGGTCATGAAATTTCCGGCAGCCGAAGGAATCGCGATAGCTTTCTTCTGGAGACTCGTGACCACCTCAGGCATCACGCTGACGCCCCAGTTCGGGTTCGCTTTCTCAAGAGCGGCTAAGGACTTCCAGTCATCTCCTTCATCAAGCCCATAGATGATCCCGAACTGGCTTTCATCCACAACACTGCGGTTCAACACGTTTCGAACCATCGTCCGGACTTCGTAGCAAATACCTGAAGTGTCGAACCCCGCAGTCGTAATCACCCACATCAAGGAATTCACACGCTTACCGAGCGACGTTTCAACCACGTCGTACACTGCACGGGTTCTGTGAGCGTGAAGTTCGTCAACCACAGCCAAGTGCGTATTCAAGCCATCAAGAGTCGAACCATCAGCCGATTTCGCCTGGAAGGTTGAGTTCGTTTTCGGTACATAAAGAGCGTGAGAAAGCACTTCCACGCCGAAATGCGATCGGAGCGAGGCAGTCTGCTGAACCATCCGCTTGGCGTCATTGAAGACAATGCCGGCCTGATCACGGGTAGTCGCAAAGGAATAGACCTCAGCACCCGGTTCTTTATCGGCGAGCAGGCAGTAAAGCGCGACACCCGAGCTTAAGCTGCTTTTCCCATTCCCGCGGGGCACTTCGATATACACACGCCTGAACCGCCGACCGCCATCCGCAGTGCGACGCCATCCGAAAACCGTCGTGAGAATCCAGATCTGCCAAGGCTCGAGTCTGATTTTCTGTCCGGCAAGCTGTCCTTTGGTGTGCGGAAGGAGCTCAATAAACTTACAGACCTTCGCCGCCTCATCTGGGTCGAAGTAAAACCTCGAGCTCTTGCCGCTGAACCGCTTCTGGTCCTCAATCTGACGCTTAACAGCCTTCCTGACCCACTCACAGGCCGGAATTTCTCCTCGCTCTACTCGCTCACCGTACATGCCGGCAATAGCAACATAGTCACGAGAAGTCATCAAAATCGTTGTCCTTACTTTCCTGCTGCGGAACCGTTACGCGCGCGCGAGAAACCGGAGTGAAACCCAGCTCTTTCTCGATCGCCAGCATCTGACTCTGAATTTTCATCAGCGCTACAAACTGCGGTGACATCTTTCCCGGATCATCAGGGCTTAGAACGCCATCGTGATCGACTGTTTTCTGCAATTTGCGGTATAGTGCATATGAACGGCACCACCGCTCAAGAAGCGCGTGATCAACCGCCGTTAAATGCCCTTTTGGCGAAAACTGAACCGCCATCTCCCAAGCAGCTCGAGCATCTTTTGTGAGCCCCGGAGGTGGTGCTACTGGGAGAACTCCGTTGACCTGCATTACTGCTCGACCCGGCCGTGAATGGACGCCAGTCTTGGCTTTCACTTCGGCGGATTTTTGCGGTCTTGGCATGAGTTTTCGTTTTACTGAATGTCGGGTGTGTGTAAAAACCTTGTAGCGCGGTCTCGGGCCCCTTGGGGTTTTACTTTTAAAACCGGGGGGTTACCCCTCGAAGCCTCTTCGAAACTAGGGTAAACCCTAACATCTTTTTTGTCCCACAGAAACAAATTTCCTTAGGGTCAATTCTGTGTCGCTGAGTGCCCATGGGGTGTTGTTCCACCCAATTCTTTCACGTAACAAAGACGGTTCATATCTGGTTAAAGCTTGGCTTACACCCGGACATGATGAAGTGTTCTTTGATACGTTCAAGGCAAAAGGTTTCGACATCTCTATCCCTGGCACACCCGGAGCACACAAGGACTCAATCCATATTCAGACGGTCATTCGTTCTGAAAAGGAATCCGCATCTGACGTCTGCATTCGATTCAACATCCGACCGAGAACAGATACGGACAAGGTCCTCCTCGTTCTCAAAGGTGGATGGCTGGATCAGCTGAACGCTACCAGACGGCTGCCAAACCCCGGCGTCACTTTCCTGTAGCGTTACCGAAGCCGCCGTCCTCACGAGCGGTCTTTCTGCTGTGGCACTCGTGGCACAACGCCTGAAGGTTATCCCAGTCCCAAAACTTTTCCATATCGCCTTTATGAGGAACGATATGGTCAACGTCTGTGGCGGGAACATAGAGCCCACGCTTCAGGCACTCAACACAAAGCGGATTCTCTCGAAGGAAAGCCTCTCGGCGTTTCTTCCATGCGTATCCGTATCCGCGTGAGGAAGCTGAGCCAACACGCTTACGCCGTCGTTCTTCACATTCGGCCTTACGTGTCTGGTCGAGTGCCTCTCCTCTCTCACGATGTCGCGAACAATAACGGTCATCTTTCGAGACCAGTGTCCGGCAACCCGGATAAGCGCATTGATGGAGAAGAGGCATATAAAGAAAAATCCCCGGATCTTTTCAGAACCGAGGATTAAGCATCTTGTTTCTTTATGAGTGGGAGACCACCCATGACTGAAGCGCAATTCATTTCTTTGGGGTGCAGAAACCCCGGCTATTCGCCAGGGGTTTTCACGCGAATACACGCGGCGCGTCAAATTGAATTACGCATTCATTATACCCCCATGAGGTATCACACGCAAACTATTACGATCTAAACCCTTCATGAGATTGAAGATAATCCTCCACCTGCTTCTCTGCTTTATTAATCAGACGTTCATAATCCCGTCTTGGAATTCTGAGTCTTGAACAAATATGCCTGAATGGAAGACGCTTTACCCACTTCAGTCTCAGCATATCTTTCTGGTAAAGAAGACAGGATTGAGCAATCGCCTGGTCAACCTTGAACGCGTCTGCCGGATCCGTCATGCGTGGTCTCTGCGGAGCGTCCGTCAGAATGTCAGGGTTGTTCTCTCGGTAGAGCTGATATAGCGGTGAGGTCTGCGCCGAGAAGAATCTCTCCCCTCTTCCCCACCTTCCCCAGTTATCCAGTCTCAGTTGAATCGCTGATATCGTCACAGTTTGTCGTACCTCCAGCGTCTGATGATGCTCATTGAGTAAGTGGGCTTATCAATCCTTTTTCCCTGAACCACAACCCGTCCGTAAGACTGAACAGCCAGACGATCAATCCGCTCACCATAGAATCGGAATCCGGACCGGAGCTCGAACATGCACCGGGCTCCCAGAAGCGGCATAGTGTGGAATCCGCGGATCTCATGCCATTCGTAATCCTTCACGCTTCATTCTCCCCGGTCAGTAGGATCGGCTTCCACCACAACACGAACTCCCTCATACGTGGTGCTGAACTCTTTCCTGACGGTAAGGATCGACACCTTGCTGTCATCCTCCCAAGCCAGCCGATTAAGACTGTCCAGAATGATTTTGGCGACGTTGTCACAGTCTGGCTTGCTGGGTGATATCTCTCCTCGAAGCGCCGCGGCTTTCTTTGCTTTCGTCCAGCTTGAAGGGATCTTAAAGAACACGCCGATATCAACCCGAAAGTTCTGAGCGGTTTCTCCTGAGTATCTCGTTGACCGAATAGCTTTCCGGGCTTTCGCGGTCACCAGTGCCCGATAGATCTGATCCTCTCGCAAAGTGTATGCATGGCCCTGACGGGTAAAGCGTGGACGCGCTGCTCCTCTCGGTTTCCCGGGAACGTGGAAGCTAAAGCTGTAAACCATGAATCTCTCCTTTTTCTTTTTCAGTACTGGTAAAGCAATGGCGCGTGTCCGTTTTCTTTCTCAGAACGTTCTTTCCGGATCCTCGTGAACTCAGCGGTAAGCCTTGAGTGCCCAATGATGAGAGAAGCCCTGAGATCGGCGTATGTGTGGTGCTTAAGCATGGCTTCAAGCCTTGCCCAGATGTAATCGGGTACCCGTGAGTAATCGCAGTAGCGTGACCCGCCAAGGAGCCTGAGTCGGTAGAAGAAGTCCCCGATTTCCTGAAGCGTCTTCGCTTTTGGCGCAGCTATCTCAATCCACGGTCTGCCGGCCCCAGAGAATCGGAGTTCCTTTCTCGCTTTGAGTGCCAGTTCAAAACCGTCCTTAGGGATCCCGACATACTGCGTGATGGTGTGCTGTGGATAGCTTTTCAGCAGCACTTCAAGCCCTGACCACGCTTCTTCCGGAATCCCGAATTGAAGCATGCGATAGCCGGCAGAACGGGATCTGGCGAAGAACCGTCTGAGATCCTCAAGGTCACCGGCAATGAGCCCCGAGAAGTCTCTGGTATCGTCAAAGAGCGTATCTACCGTCTCACCCGGCCAGATTTTTTCAGGAAAATCTTTGTGCCACCGAATAAACTGAGCCTTGGCAAGGTACCTGGGGCTGGGTTCAGGAAGCGGTCCCGTAAGCCTGAACCCGAACTGAGAGCAACCGCCGTGTCCCTTCCCTACCGTCTTCGTGTAGGACTCTCGGTCCATAGGTTTCGTCAGAACTGAGCCCACAAAATCCGCGGAAATCATCAGAACTCCCTCCCCCAGGCAGAACAGAATTCCTCAGGGATTCCGGAGTGCTCACTGACTTCCTTTGGTGTGCCCCAGTGAAGAGCGTTGGCAATCTCTCGCTTGAGGGATTTAGGGTACTGAGGAGGGACGGTTGGCAGATACTGCATCCAGATAATCTGATAGGTTTTTACGTCCCGCATATCCTCAATGTCCTGCTCGAGGAAAGCCTCGATCATCTCTTTCTCGTTCTCGGCGTACAGGATCGGAGCGATATCAAACATGGCGATCCCCCTTAAAGCCAACCCGGCGCTTTTTCGTAAAGAGCTTCTGCCTGGTGGGATCTGGTGGTATCGATCCCGCTGATGGATCGCGGCATGAGTTCCATCAGCTGACGTTCAGGGGAAAGGCAGAACTGGCTGCTTCCTCTCTCGTACCAGAGTTTCTGTTTGGCGAGACGTCCGTTCTTTCTTTGCTTGTCGAGAAGAAGAACCGTGTCCGCGTCCTGATCCCAGCCGGCATTTTTGGTCTTCATGTCCTGCGCTTCTTTCTCTTTCTTGTAATTGCGGAAGACAATGACCACGTTGTCCGCCAGATTCGAGATATCGGCGGATCCGGAGATTGAGTAGCGGTCAGGAAGCTCATTCGCGGTCTGGTTCGAGTTGAGTTTCCGAAGATGAGCCACCAGGTGGATATGAGCGCTGAATTCCACGGAAATGCGCTTCAGGGTATCCACAACCTTTCGCTGAGACTGGAAAAGCTGATCGCTTGATCCACCGCCAGTCAGCATCATCAGGTTATCCACGAAGACGTGGCGGCACTTCTTCTCCCCAGCGGCATAAGCGACCGCGTCAAAGCAGTGGTTAGGATGGATATCTCCCCGATTCCGATAGATCCAGAAACGCTTCTCGCACCAGTCAAAGAACTTGGAAACCTTATCCGCCTCAGTTCTCAGGAGTGAACGGCCATACGCCATGCGGATCATCTGCATGATCGTTTCTTTCGGATCCATTTCGAAAGAAAGGAGGCAGACCGAGTCCCCGTTCATCATCATGGAAAGAGCGATCTGGGACATGAGAGCGCTTTTGCCGGCACCGTTATTACCCGCCCAGACAGTCAATTCACCCGGTCTCAGAGAGAAGGTAGGAAGAATCGGACACTTTTCGCCGGCATTCAGGTCAGGGTTCAGGACCTGTTCCATCAGGTCGGTCTGGAAAGACGCTGCGGGAATGATGTCAGGGGACGGATCCCTGTCTGACCAGAAACCCTTCACGTCTTCAGGATTGATATCAAAACTGCTCATAAGTACCGCCTCCTCCGGGGATTCTTCGATAACGTTTGGCGTACCCTTTGACTGTTCCTTCGTGTCCGTACGCCGAGAAGACAACGAAGAGCGGCAATGCCGCCTTGATCTGATCCACGCATGACTGCATCCGAGAGTCCCCAGTGGATCCGATTGAGAAGTTTTTGTTTCCGTCTGGGAAAGCCAGACACTGGACGCACTTTCCCTTGAGGAAAGACCAATCGATGACGCCGAGTCGGTCAGTAGGAAGGACATCGACCACGTCTTTCACGTACGGGAAAGGCGTCGTAGGATCGGAATGGAAGACCACCAGGACAGAAGTCCCGAACTTGTGATCAAGAGCATCGAGTAAGCGCATGGGGTGTCTCCCTACTTGAAGATGTCCTGAGTGGGATCGCTGGCGGGTTGGTTTCTCTTATCGGAGTCTTTAAGCCAATCCGCGCGGAAACTTGCCCAGCTTCTTCCAACGCAGATCTTTAAAACGTCATCAACAGAGAGACCCGCATCACCCGCCGATCTGACAAAGAACCCCCAAGTCCTTTCTGTAAAAGGCGGCTGACGCTTAAATTTCCGAACCGAATTGACTTCGTCGAACAGCCCCTTATCGACCCCTTCGGGGCACTCAATTGCCTGCTTGACCTTTTTTGGCTTGGCAGCTTTTGGCTTGATCGCTTTTTGCGAATCATCCACAGCACTGTCCGCAGGAACTGCGGCATGTGCGTTCGTGGTGTGTGTATTTGTAGTAATAGGTTCTTTTATAGGTTCGGGGTCACGTGATGACCCACCCCCTACCACGGCATGACCCACCCCCGGGTCAACTGTTGACCCACCCTCGGTCATGTGGTGACCCACCCCTGGGTCATGGCGTGACCCACCCTCATCTTGTTTGGCTGGTTCTGATCGACAGAATTTGGCAGATTTTGGGACGTTTAATGTGTAAACCGTACGAAGGATTTCGCCGGCATTGCCACGAATCATTTGCCGAGAAATAAGCCCTAACGCTTCCAGATCCCGGATAGCTTTCCTAAGCGTGTTCTTGGATCTGATTTCTGTTTCCTCGAGCAGAAGCTGAATAGACGGATAGCACTGCCTCGTCAGATCGTTCATGTGATCTGCCAAAACAAAAAGACAAACCTTGGCATAAACGGATCCAGTTTTTGCCTTACCAGCCCAAGCAAGCGCTTCGAAACTCATGGCGCCCCCTTCTCTTAATCGCGAAGGAAGATGTCAGGCATAAGTTCTCGACGAGGAATCCCCGTCGCTTCACTTACCGCAGACACTCTTTTGCGAGGGATCACCCCGCCATGCTTTACTTGCCAATCACTGACACTCTGGCGAGATACCCCAATACGCCGAGCAAGTTCCGCCATGGATCCCACCGCGGCGGCAGCTCTCTCGACCGGAGTTAAGTCTTTATTGGTCATCAAGCGTGTCTCCTAAATGATTTACCGAGATTCACCGTAAAGCTTACAGTGTCAGCCTAAGACGGTCAAGGAGTAAATTGCACTTAGACCGCTTTTTTGTCAGACTGTCCCTGACTTCCCACGACGGAGATGACCATGAGTAACGGTATCGGAGAAAGAATCGCAGCCCTTTTGGCTGACAGAAGAGAGACTCAAGCAGACCTGGCTCGTGCACTTGATGTGAAACGGCAGAGCGTGAATAAATGGATGAGCGGAAGAAGCGACCCGAGAAAGGACATCGTCGCCAAGATTGCAGAACATTTTCAGGTATCCCCAGCTTGGCTAGCCTATGGCAGTGAACCAGGCGCTTACGGTGATTCAATCCATTTGGAATCTGGGGATGTAGTGATCCCTGTCTACGACTCGGAATTTTCATGCGGGCCCGGCTCAGAACACAGCGAATTCCCGCAGACGGCGCGATTTATGGTCGTAACCCCTGAATGGCTTGGGCGCTATGCCGGCAGTGCCAATCGCAATTCGCTGGCATTGTTCCCTTGTGTCGGAGATTCAATGGCTCCAACGATCGGAGATGGGGATTTGGCAATCATTGATTCTTCACAGACACGGATTGTAGGTGACGCGATTTATGCCCTTAGTTATTCAGGAAGTTTTTTTATCAAACGGGTGCAAGTACTTCCCGGAAAAATTATTGTGAAGTCAGATAACCCCGGTTACAGCCCATTTGAAGTTTCAGGACCAGACCTTGACAACATTAAAGTTCTAGGTCGGGTTTATGTCGTAATGAACATTCATAAACCATAATCTCAACTAAATCCAACTTGTCTGAAGCCTGTTGCCTGCTGTATCGGGAACAGGCAAAAGTTGACGGAACGCAAAGTGGCGTTCCGTTTTTTATGGCTTACATGTCAGCCTAATGTTGACTTAAATATTCTCGTGGGTTACTATGCTATTCAACAACTGACAACAGTGACTTTTGTGGAGAACACCATGACTTACAGAACCGCCGATTACGACCAGTACGAGTCTGATCTCCGTGAACGCGAAGTGACTCAGAACCTGACGGTGCATGAAGACTCCGCCCGGGAAATCTTTCTCTGGATCGCTGAAGCAGCTATTTCGCTCGCTTCCCTCTTCCTGATCACGGCCGTGCTCCTGTCCTTCTTTGGGATTCTCGAGTTCTCGATCAATTGAGGTCTGCGATGGATAAAAACGAAAACCCGCTCCGCATTACTGAAGAAGCCGCCCGGGATATGTGGGCGGCTGCATGTGGAATCGCCAAACAAGAAGTGGACTTTGATGTCGCACCGCAAGTGAACGGCTACCTTCTCAATCGGCTTAAAGAGTTACACGAACTCGCTGGTGGCGGCGTCGATGATCCTCTCGGTTTCTTTATCCGTAAGCCCGGTGAGGAGAGCCTCTTTGAGGCAAAGCAAGTAGATGGCGTCCATACGGGCAAGACCGCCAAGCTGGTAGGCGAGTCGTTTGGAAGTGAACTCCTCGTATTTCTCCTCCAGCGTGCCCCCATTACCGACCCCCGGATTCTTCAGGTGGTCGCCAAGTTTCTGATTGAACTTTTCAACGTTGAATTTTCTGCTGAAGGGAAGAACGATCGCCCCAGACTGCAGGCCGGCAACGATGATCTGGGTCACCTCGGCGGAGGTGAATGAATTTGAGTCAGACATAGCTTTTCTCCTTGTGGATGAAAGAAAGAGCGTTTTGGTGGAACCGCTCAATTCAATCTTCCCACAAGGAGATCCTCAGAACCGAGTTCTTATGCATGGCTCAAAGCCATACACAAGATCTTGCAATGAAGGCAAGTGACAGGGGTGCAATGCCCCGGACAGCATTGATCCGTAAACGGCATTACGGGGACGCTCGAGCAGACAGCCGTACGACCTGACGCGGCTAACTCCCAGAAGCTCTTCTGAGCCATATGCCAGGGGCAGTTGACCTGAGCTGGGAGGAAAAAGCCTACCGTTGTCGCTTTTCTTAAGGACACAACGGTCGGTTTTTTCAAGTTGGATCTTTATGGAGAAGCAATGAGTTACGCAACACTAATTCTTGGCGAATCCGGCACCGGCAAAACAGCAAGTCTGAGGAATCTGGATCCGTCCAGAACGCTTCTGATTCAGCCGACTAGGAAACCACTCCCCTTCAAGCCCACCGGCTGGTTCGAGAGGAAATTCACCAAAAGCGGGAACAATGGCGGGAACATCTACGTCACAGATGATCCCAAGATCATTGTGGCGGCTATGAAAAAGTCTCAGGCCGACATCATCGTGGTTGATGACTGGCAGTACATCCTCGCCAACATGTATATGGCTCGGCGGGATGAGAAGTCATTCGACAAGTTCAACGCGATCGGCGGTGCCGGCTTTGATATCTGCCAGGTCGCCTCTCAGCTCGATGGAGACAAGCGCGTCTACATCCTCGCTCACACCACTACCGACGAATTCGGCAACACCAAGATCAAAACACTGGGAAAGCTCCTCGACGACAAGATCGTGGTCGAGGGCATGTTCACAACTGTTCTTCGGACTCACGTTTTGAACGGCCAGTACTACTTCAGCACCCAGAACTCAGGTTCAGACACCGTCAAGTCTCCTATGGGGATGTTCGAAACGGCAGAAATCGAGAACGACCTGGCTGCTGTCGACAAAGCTATCTGCACTTACTACGGAGTCACCAATGGCGACAAAACTAACGCTGTATCAGCTTGATGAAAGTATCCGGGAACTCTTCGAAAACCTTCCGGTTGATGAAGATACCGGTGAAATTCTCCCCGAAGCGGCCGCCCAGATCGACGCTCTTCACGAACAGTTCGAAGAGAAGATCTGCGGTATCGGTCTCTACGTCAAGGAACTCAAGGCTAACGCGGAGGCATGCAAGGAAGCGTCTGCTCAGCTTTCCGCCCGAGCCAAATCCCTCAATTCACGCGCTGATTGGCTGAAGTCCTATGCCCTTCAGCACATGCAGCAGAACGGACTCGTCAAAGCCGAGAACCCGCTTTGCAAGGTATCGGTTGCCAAGGGTATGCCGACCGTCTCTATCTACGACGAGAAGCAGATCCCTGAGAAGTTCTACATCGTCAAGAAAGAACTCAGCAAAGCCGCAATGAAGATTGCGCTGAAGGATGGCGTTGATATCCCGGGTGCCAAGCTGGTGACCGGTCCGGCGTCTCTTCGAATCAAGTAATCCCCATTTTTAAAAGGAAAACAAATGGACTTCACTCTTAACGCGGATCGCGCCAAGGAATCTTGCCGGGCCCCCAGTGCCATCACGGAATCCGGCGCTTATATCGGTCAGTTCCATGACGCGTACTACTACACCACGAGGTCGGGTGCCGGCTTCATGGTGTTCAACTTCTTCGCGAACGACGGGCGGTCCGCTCGTCTGAATATGTGCATTACGAAGCGGGATGGATCTGACTCTTTCGCTCGAGGGATTGTGGACGCGGTGATGACGGTTCTTCGTAAGCGTTCGATCTCTTCCACGCTGGGCGTCATTAAATACTCGAACGGTAACTCTCAGGACGTTGAGCGCTTCCATGATCTCGAAGGAAAGAAGATCGGCGTGATCCTTCAGCGAGTGAATGATCCGTCTGATGAGAAGTACCCGTTCCACATGGAGCTCCTCACGCCGTTCGACGCCGACACCCGCATGAACGCCCGGGAAATTCTCGAGAAGGCTCCGGAAGCAAAGGCAGTGGACGCCCGGCTGAAGACTCTGTCGGACCGCACGCTTAAGAAGAAGTCCGCAGCCGAATCGTTCGAGTCTCCCAAGCGAGATGAAGCGCCGGCACACGATACGTTCGTGAACGAAGACATCCCCTTCTAAGAAAAGATTCACCCATGACTGAAGAAAAAGAAATGATTGATCATCCGTCGCACTACACGACCTTCCCGATTGAGCCGGTCCAGTTAATCCGAGGTTTGGATTTCTACACCGGCTCAATTTTTAAGTACGTGATCCGTGCTCCGTACAAAGGCAAGGCTGAGCAGGACTTCAAGAAGGCCCGGTGGTATCTGCGGTATCTCAAGATGTATCCAGAGTGCCGATTCAACCTTTTTGAGGAAAGCGAGCTTGATGTTCAGCGAACGATCGACATGGGCGAAGTCCGGGATCCTAGGAACTGGGATGAATGGGTTGAAGCTTTGGCGCCGAACCCCTGGGCAGAAGACATTGCGTCTCTTGCCCGACTGATCCTTGATCTGGCGGATGAGTGCTCGTACTCGATCGCCGATGAGGTCGCTGTTCGAGAGTACGGCCGCGCTAAGCGCTTTGCTACGGTAGCCGCCCGGATGCTCCACGGTGACTATCAGGGCAATGGTGAATGGAAGAACTGGTGAGGAGATGAGAAATGGCTGAGGATGAACTTCTTAAAAACTTTCGCGGGTCTGCTCATGTAGAAAACGGCAAACCGGAAATGCAGTCTCACCTGGACTGCCTCCATTGGTTTGGGACACCGGTTTATGTTTTTGGCTCCATCAACGATCCGATTTTTCGGGTTGGCGACATTTTTGTAGCCCTTCATACGATCGATGTTCCAAAGAACGAGATCTACACCACTGGGGGTTATGTGCCGTACAGGGCCGCGATGATGGCACTCGATATAGCGGTGAGCGCCGATAGAAATGGATTTGAACCAGAACAGGTTCAGGAAATAACCGGGCGGACGCTGAGCCCTGCCGCTCGCAGCTTTGAGGATTAATTATGTTCAGCAAAGTTAAATATGAAGATATGAGCGAAGAAGCCAAACTTCGCCTGCGTCAGGAAGCCAAAAAAGAGACGATCAACACCATTTGCGAATCGCTGGATTTTTTCACGGATCAGATGTATTTCTGGCGTCTGGATGAAGAAGGAAAGTTTCGGTTTTTTGATAAGTGGATAAGTAAAGGTTTCATGAAGCTCCCCAAGGAAGAGGTGGAGAATCTTTACAAGGAAGCGCGGGCTAAGGGGTGGATCAAATGAAGGAAGAAAAAGAGAAGCCCGAACCCGCCAAAGCGCTGCGACTCTCAATCAATCTCGATGACTACGTGATTTCGAAAGAAGCGTTCGAGCGGCTCCAGAAGGGAATTGCCATGATTCAGGAAGCGATGGGAGAAGCGCATCATGCCATCCAGTAAGAAGCCAAGGAAGAAGTGGCATAAGAAAGTCACGTGGCAATCCGCGGAGAAGCACGTGAATATGCTGATCCGGGCTGAGACGTGGGATCAGGGGATGCTGGACGGATTCGCGACCGACCTCTTGTTCCCGATGGATGTCTTGCGGCATAGCTGCGGGAAAGAATCGCACGTGCGGCGCTTCATGAGTAAAACCAAGGTTTACCTCGTGATCAGCTGGATTCTTTCACGGCAGTTAACGGATCCGGAGGAAATGCGGAACGTCATCGCTGAGACGAACCGCCACTTCCAGATTGTGTTCAACTGTTGGCTGAACCACAAGCGGATTCTCTACCCGGAACTTAAGAAAGCGCGTGAAGGCATGAACACGCTCTTCAACACCATCAGGGACGCGTTCGAACCATGGGAAGTGAGCACGTGTCACGAGCAGGCGGTTCATAACCTCAAGGCTTACGACCTGGCGGAGAACGAACTGGATCTGCAACTGCCGGAATCGTGGGATATCCCGGTCATCACTACACGGAGGGAGAAACGATGCTTAAACGCCTGACGAAAGAAGAGACGTGCGAGGCCCTCGGAATATCGCAGACCACGCTTTACCGGATGATTAAGAGCGGGAGATTTCCTGAAGGAACCCGGATTGGTCGGAAAGTGTTCTGGTACGCCCAGACGGTAGAAAAGTTCGATCGGATGCGGCAGAAAGCGTCCGAAAACGGATGGCGTGCTGGTGGGATAAATGGTGGGACAAGCCCAGCAACACTCTGATTACATTCCAATTCTGGCGGTCTCCTTCGATATCAAGAAGCCGGATATCCATGATGCGGTGAAGCGCGAGGTTTCGGAGATCCTCATACGCGGCGTAACGGCAGACGAGATAAATCCGGAGATCCTGCTGCACGAGCGCGATCGGCGAAACAACGGAAACTTTCTGCTTACCGTTCTTATTTGAATAGTTGATTTCCAGCTTCCGGTTCCGATAGAGCCCTTCCGTCGCGATCGAGAAAATCCGGGGCTTGATTTCCGGGGGAAGCGTCGGGATGCTCGTGAAAACAAGCGCTACCTTGTTCAGCCAGGAAGCCGCCGGGGTCGCCGCGGGGTGACTGAAGAGCTGGTCTCTCGCGGCATCAAAAACCTGAGAGAGCGAGGTGGAGATCGTGGTGGGAAGCAAATACTGCAGATACTGACCGGCAAGCGAGAGCAGCAGGCTTTCCTCAGGTGTCAGCTTCAGATCCGCGAATTCCGACTTCGGACTCGACCTCCGGTATCCGTAGGGCTTTGAGCGGCTGTCGCACTCCACATGCAGGCTCTCGGTTTCTGAGATTGACTTCAGGTAGCGCTGCAGAGTCCGGATCGGGATGTCGTACCCCGCCGAGAAGAGGCTGTTCCTGATTTCAGACGCTGTGATCAGCCGGTTTCTCGGAATCAGCTTCAGAATTTCAATAATGAGCAGAGCTTCCTGCGAAATAGAACTGACCCTGGCCATGCGTGCTCCCGGAATAAGAAAACTGAAAAAAGTGTAGGACTTTTATCTCTCCGATGCGGCGAGAAAAGCGCCTCCTGATGGCATGCGTCAAAAACTGACGCATGCGGCGGTACCTTAATAACATAACAAAGGAGGAGTTATGAACACCACAGATTTCAGTATCAAAGTTCTGGGCAAAACGATGCCCCTCACCGTCCTTGAGGCTCTCGGCCTTCTGGAAGCCGGCATCAAGACCGGTTTTGAACCAATTGCTGTAGCGCTTTCAACGCATCAGTCGCATAAGATCCGTACGCGGCTCGCCTCCTACCCGGAGCTTCCGCTTGAGGCGCTTGAGAACCTCGCGACGGATCCGGCGTCTGACGTCCGGGAAATGCTCTGCTCGAACTCCGACGCGGTCTCGCACCTTCCGTTCAGCTATCTTGCGGAACTGATCGGCGATGACCCCTATCTCTTTGAACTCGCGTCTCAGAGCGACCGGTTCAGCGAAAGGAAGGACCTCGATGAGATAGCGGAGTACTATCAGGGGAACGAGGATCCAGCGGTGCGACGTGTGGTGCAGGCAATTTTCGACCACACAATGCCGCTTAAAGGACAGAATAAAAAAGACTCCGAAGAGAATTTATAACAAAGGCAAAACCCGGGTCGCAGTGATGCGATACCAGAGTTAATAAAAAGGAGAAGGCGGATCGGCTTCAGAGCTGATCCGCCTTTCTTCATTCCGCGCCTCGCGTTTATTCCTTCACTGAGGCGCCGTGTGATGCCGCGAGTTCGCGCCTCGTGGTTTCGAGGTGCGCCTTCATGATCGCGGCCGCTTTATCGCCGTCCCGCATCCGAAGCGCCCGAAGGAGCTCCTCATGCTCTTCGTACGACTGAGTTTTCTCAGCTTCTGTTAGATGCACAACGCTTCGCGATATTTTCAGAAGCTCATCAAAGAAGAGCCAGAGAATCACCGCGATCTGGTTATCGCCGATCTCCGCGATTTTCAGATGAAACTGCCGCCCGGCGTCCTCTTTTTCCTTTTCACTCGCCTCACTTCTCAGCACGGCAATCAGCCGGGCGAGCTCATCAAAGTCTTCCGGCATTCCCTTCCGGGCAGCCTCCCGCACCGATACCTGCTCGACCGCGATCCGGATATCAAGGAGATCAATCAGGGTTTTGAGTCCCGGGGACGCGAGGAACGGTCCCACTTTCGCGAGTACCTGCCCAGGGTCAAGCTTCTGGACCACAACGCCCTTCCCCTTCACCTGATTCACGATCCCGATGTACTGAAGCGACTTGATGGCGTCCCGGATCGGAATCCGGCTGATGCCGAGACTGTTTCCGAGCTCGCGCTCTGAGGGGATCATGGTCCCGGGGGGATATTCCCCTTTCAGAATCCGGTCCCGGAGGATTTCAGCTGCCTGGCGATAAAGCGGCTCGCTTTCGCGGCTGAGCGGCTCTTCCGGCTCGGTTTTCTTTCCGTTCATCATGGCTTCAACTCTCTAAATAGACTGGCTCTCTTAGGTGCTGCCCCTGGGGCGGTCTGAAACTCTTCCGGTTTCTGCTCCGCTCTCTTTATATTTCCTTCCGCGACAAATATCTGATTCCATGGGAAATCCCTGAAAAAGCTCATTCCATGCACCAATCCAGAGCTTGGCGGAACCTCTTAGGAATCAGCGGATACCGCAAAGATAAGAATATTCTATTCGTGGTATACCAAAATAGCATCCTCTCCATTACTTTTAATTCCGGGTCCTTTGTGATACTCTTTGTTGCCTAGGTTAAATAGCATAGTTAATAAATAATAAGAACTAGGCAAAACCTAGGTAAATCACCTTATTTTGAATTGGAGAGGTACATCATGCATTTCGGTCACAAACTGATCACTTTCGCGGTCGGCCTGGCCATTGCTGTTGGCGCTCAGGCACTGCCCCAGGTCAAGATTCTTGCCACGGGCGGCACGATTGCCGGTACGGCTTCCAGCAGCACTCAGATGACGGGCTATAAAGCCGGCAACCTGGGTGTTCAGGTTCTGATCAACGCGGTCCCGCAGATCAAGCAGTACGCCGAGGTGTCCGGTGAGCAGGTTTCCAACATCGGTTCTCAAAACATGACGGACAAGATCTGGCTGAAGCTTGCCAAGCGCTGCAACGAGCTGCTCGCCGATCCAAATGTGTCCGGAATCGTGATTACGCACGGCACGGATACGCTGGAAGAAACCGCTTACTTCCTGAACCTCACGGTTCACAGCGATAAGCCGATCGTGATTGTCGGCGCCATGCGTCCGGCTACCGCCATATCGGCTGACGGCCCGATCAACCTGCTGAACGCCGTGAAGCTCGCGGCGGATCCTCAGTCGAAGGGCCGCGGCGTTCTGATCGCCATGAATGACATGATTAACGGCGCGCGCGACACGACGAAGACCGATACGACGAACGTCGCGACCTTCATGTCGCCTGAACTCGGCGCCTTCGGCTTCATCGCTTCGGGCCACAACTACTTCGTCCGTCAGACGACGAAGCGTCATACGTCGGGTTCTGAATTCGATGTGTCGAAGCTCGACTCTCTCCCCCGCGTCGATATCGTTTACTCTCACTCGAACGCGGACCGCGTGCCGATTGACGCTTTCGTGAAGGCGGGTGCCAAGGGCATCATCATGGCCGGCACCGGTGACGGCTCAGTGCATGAATGGGAAGAACCCGGGATTGTTGACGCCACGAAGAAAGGCGTGATCGTGATCCGTTCCTCCCGCGTGCCGAACGGCCCGGTAACGGAATCTCTCCAGCGCTACGCGGATGAAGGCATGCTGCAGAGCGGCACGCTGAATCCCCAGAAATCCCGTGTTCTGCTTCAGCTCGCTCTGACGAAGACGAACGACCCGAAGAAGATCCAGGAATACTTCGAAGAGTACTGATCAAGGGTTAAGCGCCCGACAAGAGTTTCAGTCCTCGGGCGCTTTGCTCTTCCCTCAGTCTCTCCAGAGAAAAAATCCCCGGATGGCTTCTGCAGAGTCATCCGGGGCTAGGAGAGAAGATCAATAAAAATCTAGGCGGTTATTCTCTCTTATCAAGACGTTGCAAGTCTGTATCCGGAGATGCAGTTCTGCCGGATTTTTTCTGTTTCCCCCGCCTCACCCCCTCCCGTACTCCTCAAAAAGCGACCTCAGCTCAGGAATCAGTTTCCTCGCCGCGGGTTTCGCCTCTGCCGCAATCTGCAGCTCAATTCCTTTGAAAAACGGCACCACCGTGAGTTCATTCCGACGGATTTCCCGCTCTATCACTCCCGGATCCGTGCCGAAAAAGATCCCGGCCCCCGATTTCGCAAGCATGATCCCGGTTTCCATATCCGGAACAAAATGCGTCCGGGCGGTTTTCCCAGCGAGTTCGAGCGACTTCAGCATCGCGCGGTCAGCCTGAAGAAAAATGACCGGGATACGTCTGAAATCCTCAGGGCTGTAAGGCACTCCGGTCCGCCGGATCAGGCCGGGGGACGCGGTGAGCACCCAGGGCACAGACGCGATCCGGTTTCGGGGCGATGTTCCATCAGCGATCCTGGCCGTAATCGCGAGATCCGCGGATTCCCGATCGGCCTCAGACACGGTGAGGGAGAACGACACCGCCCCCTCATCCGCCGCTTTGGAGAAGAGCGGAAGTATCCGGGCTGCCGCGACTCTCGGGTCACGGAAGACCGTCAGTGTCACGGGTTCAGGCTTCTCATCAGATTCAAGGAGTGTCCTGACAGATGTCCGGATACCGGCGGCAAGCCTCGTTCCAAACGCGGTGAAGAAAACACCGGTCGGCTCCGCCCGGTATATCGGCTGATCAAACCGGCTCTGAAGATCATCCAGCCGCCGTTTGACAGAGGAAGGCGCGATCCCGCGCCGTTCCCCAACCTTCGAAAAACTCCCCAGCTCCTCAAGCTGAAGGAGCATCAGCCACGTATCCGGAATAAGCGATTTTTTCATTCGATCGACTCGATAAAAGGATTCTGCCGGCAGGCCTCTTCGAGAAACCGCACCAGATCCCGAAGCACCCCGGGGGCGGTTTCTTTCGCGATAAACGCGCGAAGCGGAAGCGGGAGAGAGTGCCACTGCGGGAGCACGTGAACGAGTTTCCCCGAGTCGAGATAGGGAGCCGCGAGGTACGCGGGAACCAGCACACCGATACCCTCCCCCGAGAGCGCGCAGAAAAGCGCTGAAAGATGGCTTCGGAGCGAAACTCTCGACTCCGCGTGAACCCGTCTGACCGATTTTCCCCGGGTGAAGGTGAGAAATCCGGGATCCACCGCGTCTTTCGGTCCGAAAAAGAGATGCCTCTCCAGATCCTCCGGATTTTCAGGCGTCCCATTCGCCTCAAGATACTCGGGGGCTGCGACACAGATCCGCGTCAGTGCCCCAAGCGGATGTGTTTCCACGTCTTCCATAAAGTATTCGCCGTGTCCCACCCGCAGATCGACCCCCTCCCAGAGCGGGTGGTACGTGCCGTGTGTCAGCCGGATATCGATCCGGAGCCCGGGGCGGCTTTCCGCGAACCGGACGATCAGAGGAGAGAGCAGCGTGACACCGGTCGTCGTGGGTACCGAGACCGCAAGGCTCTCATACCCGGGCTCTTCCGCCGTCACAGGATCCGCCTGGTAAAGGCTTGAAGCCGGTTCCTTCCATTTTCGGAACCGCTGGATGCCGGCGTCAGTCAGCGTAAAGACGCCATTTGTCACCCGAAAAAGCGGCTCCGCCGCTTCCCGCGTGAGGGCGTTAAGGAGCGTTTCCGCTTCTTCCGCGTGAAGCCCCAGCGTCTTCCGCCCCTTTGTAAGACTCCGCGCCTCCGCGCAGGCGCAGAAAAGCACCCGTGCGAGAAGCCTTTTCCCCGCGTCTTCCTTCATCACACTCTCCTCCGAAACCGGCGTCTCTATTTTAGAGGAGCGCCTCTCGGGCACCGCTTCAGCCGCTTCAGACAACAGGTTTTCTCCTGCCAATAAAAAAGGCTTCCGGTGAACCTCGTCCGGAAGCCTCTGAAAAAGCTCTTCCGGAATCCGAAAGAGTGAGAGAGAAAGAAAAATTAAGAATGACCCTCGCCCGGCAGCCGCTCATGGCTGCCGCCAGGCGGGGAGGAGAGAACTTTTTTACGAGGCTTTCGCGCGAGCTGCCGCCTCATCTGCGCCGACCCGTCCCCAGATCACCGCGGCTCCGAGCTGGGAACCCGACAGATAGTCGTCATAGAAGAGACCGCCGATCGCGTTCCCCGCGGCGTAGAGTCCGGGGACCGGCTTCGACTCCGTATTCAGCACTTCTCCCTTCAGGCTGATCTTCGGGCCGCCGAAGGTGGCTGTCATACCGCCGGAGAAGGGAACCGCAAGGAACGGCCCCTTTTCGATGGTGTACGGCTTCTTCATTGTGGCAGGCACCTTGAGCGCAGCGCCGCGCCCGGCGTGAACTGCGTCGTTATATTCAGAGACCGTCTTTTCCAGCGCTTTCGCGGGGACACCGATCTTCGACGCGAGTTCCCCGATCGAATTGGCTTCAAAAATCGGAGCCTTGGCGGCCTTATAGCGATCGATTCGCATAGCCACAATCGGAAGCTTCACAACGGACGAGTCGAGAATGGTGAAGGCTGAATTCCGGATCGTGTCCTTTGCCGTATGGCGGGCGATTTCGACGTAGGTCGACGCTTCATCCACGTACCGGTTCCCGAGCGTATTCACGCAGATCCCGAAATTCACCATCTGGGACGGATTCGCCTTGGTGGGTCCATGGATCGGACCGGCATGGAACTGGTCCATATTCACGTACATCGGGAAGAAGGGAGCCGTGAGAAGAATGTTTTCGCCAGTGAGAGTCATCGAACCCCGGATCGGCATCCAGGCCACTTCGCCTCCCATGAACTGGGTGACAAGCGCCTTATTCGCGTGGAAACCGCCGGTCGCGAGAATCACGCCGCCCTTCGCGTGAATCACAAGCGGCCCCTCGGGCGACACCGCTTTAACGCCCGTGCAGCGAAGCATATCGTCATGCAGCAGCTCAACCACCTTGGTATTGAACATCATCGGAACGTGCAGTTTCTCCACTTCCGCCATCATGTTCTCCACCATCTGGGAGCCGCCGGGACCGGCCTTCGAATCCACCTGATGGCTGCGGCCAAGCATCGGCTTGATCTGCATCGGAATCTTTTTCCAGCTGAGGTGGCAGCGGTCAGTGAGCCACTGCACAGCGCCTGCAGACTGCTCGCAGTACATCTTCGTGAGTTCCGGGTCACCTCGGCCCTTCGACACCATCATCATGTCCTGATAGAAAGAGTCAAGGTCATCGGTGATGCCGTCACGCTTCTGAACCCAGGTGCGGGCCGCGTTGACAAAGCCGCCCGCGTAAATCGTGTTACCCATCGGAACCGCGGACTTCTCAATGAGAAGCACCTTCGCGCCCCGGTCCGCGGCTTCGATCGTCGCCGCGAGCCCGGCGCAGCCTGCGCCGACCACGATCACGTCATAGGTAAGCTCCTTCGCTTTAGGAGCCTTCGCCGCATGAGCGGCAGCAGGAACCGCGGCGGCCGCGGCAGCAGCGGTACCCGCGAGGCCCGCTTTGAGAAAATTTCTTCTGGATGCAAAAGCCATGATTCATCTCCTTAGGCTGAGATCTTTCTAAAGAAGATCTCCTCTTTTTGGCTGAGAGGAATCTTATTAGGCTTATCCGGAAAACTTAATTACGCAAAACTATATTATATATTAAATTATTGATTTTAAATGTTTAAATAAAATTATTAAAATCAATTTCCGGAAACATTATCAGAATGCTTTGCGTAAATTGACCCAATCCTCGCCCGCTATGCCCAACGAAAAAAGCTGATTCCGGAACGGTATCCAAGAATCAGCTTTCTTTGGCGTTTCAGAAAAAAACGGTATTCGATCTCAGTTCTTTTCGACGAGGCACTTCACGAGTTTCCGGGCTTCACTCAGCGCATGCGTCGGATAGTCACGGTCCCAGGCCGCGCGTTCCGCCTGCGTCATCAGGCGGCCCCGGGTAAACGTCGGGTCGTAGGGGTCTGCGGCCCAGGGCTCTGAGAGAATTCTTCGGAGACTGTAGACCGCACGCTCGCGCTTCTTCGCGTCACCGGTTTCGTTAAAGAACCCCTGCACATTGAGAGCCCGGTCTTCCAGCGCGATCTGAAGCGTAAGGGTGTACTGCAGAACGCCCTCTTCCGTCACGTTCTTGATGATCGTGTAAATAAAGGGGCGGCCGGATGCCGTGCTGCCGCTTCCGACACGGATCAGGCCCTGGCTTTCTTCCAGAATCTCGTGGACATTCTCGATCACAGAATCCACGTCTCCAAAGGGAAGCGCGTCTTCCCGCGGGATCAGACTGAAAAACGCGACACCGTCAGACTCTTCGCTGTTAAATCCATAGATCTCAGCGTCCTCCGGATCCCCTTCCATCCGCTCCATACCGAGATACTCGGCCGGAATCACAAGGGAGACGCCGGATGCTGTGATCTCCCGCACCGACGCTGTCTCCACAGCCTTTTCGTCATAGGCCGCCTGAATGAGAAAATTCTCCATGTCCTTCACTTCCCTCAATGCGGCTCCTGCCGCGTAGCTCTCAGCTTTATAGCATCAGACTGAATTCTCTGCGATAGAGGATTTATCAAAAACTTGAGAAAATCCGTGCAATTTTCGGGATTCTCCTTTTTATGATCAAAGTATCGGTTGAACCAAAGGCGGAGTAAGTCAGTTTCTCTTACCCGCCCCACAATAGAGAGGAACGGATCTTATGACGAGTTTTTCAAGAAGGAGTGTTCTGATGGCTGCTGCGACTACGACTGCTCTTGCCGGTGCGGCGGGAAGCGCTGAGGCAAAGCGTCCCGAGCGGAACGCGGAGTTTGACGCGATTGAAAACCGGATGCTGGATCTCGGGAAGCGCGGCACCACGCTCAGTACCAATCAGAAGTACTTTGTGCTCCTCGCGGTAGCGACCGCTGTGGCGGCCGAAGGCGGCGTGCGGGATATCGCGGAACGCGCGCTCCGCGATAAGGTTCCCGGAACGCTGATCCGCGAAGCCATTTTCCAGACCTCTCCCTATGTGGGTCTTGCCCGCGCGAAAGCCGCGCTCCGCGAGGCCTACGCCGCGTTCCGTCACGCGGGCGTCAAGGTTGAGGCAAAGGGCGCTACGGTGAACGATCAGAATCGGTTCGAAAAAGGCCTTGACACCCAGGGCGGAATCTTCGGCCGCGATCACATTCTGAAGATGCACGAATCCGCGGCCGAGGGCGAAAAGGGCCTCATCGTCGATGACCTGACCGCCTGGTGCTTCGGCGACTACTACACGCGTGAAAACATTTCGATCAAGGACCGGTGAGCTGATCACGTTCGCGTCCATCGCGGCGCTCGGCGGCTGCGAGCCGCAGCTGAAGGCGCATATCGCGGCGAACCTCTCGGTGGGCGCGACAAAGCAGAATCTCACCGATGCTCTCCGGGTCGCGGATCCCCTGCTCGGTTTCCCGAGAACGCTTAACGCGCTCGGGCTCGTCCGCGCGGCAAAGTAACCGCGGCATCAGCGGATAAAGCGAAGGCCGGGGCGGTTGAGACACCGCTCCGGCCTTTTGCTTTTTCTGAAATCCGGTGATTCTTTTCCCCGTTATTCCGAAGACAGCTCACGGATCCGCTTCTGATACGCCTTTCTGAGGCAGGCGGCGTTCTTGCAGGCGTTCCGCTCATTCCGGTACCAGTCCATCTGCTTTCTGCGGGACCAGCCCTGGTCCGAAGACTTCGCGCGGACCTTCACCCAGACTGCGTTCAGCTGCCGGTCAAGGTGCGAGAGCTCGGGGCTTCCGCAGACGAGTTTATCGGGGACGGAGGTCGCTTTGGCGCAGTCGTAGCTCGGACCATTCGGATCCCGGGGCGCCGCGGGAGCGGCAGACTCTGACGCGGGCTTTTCGCCTGAGGCCGCCAGCTGTGCCTCCTTCGCTTTCGCAATCAGAGCGTCACCCGCTTTGGCTTCGGCGCCGAGGGTTTCGGCGGTCCGGATCGCGCCTGAGAGCGACTGCGGAATGACCAGAGACACTTCGTGAGACGCGCCTCCGATCAGGCGGAATTCCATCGGGTCAGCAGAGAAAAGGATGGTGCCATCCTTCTGCACTTTCGGAAGACTGCGGAGTGCCGCGGCGGAGGTCTGGCCGAGCTCCTGCCATCCCTTCAGGGCCGCCGGGTCACCGGAAGGTGCGAGCACCCAGGCGGGCGCCTCGCCCTTAGTCTTTGCTGCGGACTCTTCCGCGAACGCGGCGTAAATCTTTTCAGAGCCCTTCCCCACCATGAATTCCGGATCCTGATCCCAGGCAACCGCGGGGACGGTCTTCACGATTTCGGCAGCTTCTGGCGACAGTTTCCAGCGGATCTCCGCCCGGCAGACATTCTTTTCACCCCCATCCGTGGTTTTCGAGATGACCGCCTGCTCCGGCGTCGCCGCGGCACCGCCTCCCACGGCCTTCACAACCGCCTCCTTCAGCTTCGCGAGAGTCTCAGGATCCTCGCAGGACGGAGACTGCGCGCTGCAGCCTGCCGCGAGAAGGGTGAAAAGAAGAATTCCTGCCGCCTGAAATTTCATTTCGCCTCCGGGAAAAGGTGTCGGATTAAAACTTATTTTTACATTTTAGCCTGTGACGCAGATCATTCATTTTTCTGAAGAAAAAAATCCCCGGATTTCCGGGGTTCCAGCGGTTTCAGTCCTCCCAATGGATTCAGAAAAACCTGGGCTCCGCCAGTCAGCCGAACCCAAACGGGTTGATAAAACCGCGGCAGTGTCGTAAACTCTTAAGGGTTTCTACTTTAGTGCGAAGGTGACACACTTCTGAAGAAACCTGCAAAAAGTCCTTTTGTAGCAACAAAAAACGGGAGACTGCGTCAGCGGTTCTCCCGTTTTCCGTTTCCGGATCCGTTTCTGATGATCAGATCAGCCCCGTAACGAGCACGATCACGACGAGGATCGGGCACGCCACGACGAGAAGCAGCCTGAAAATCCGGAACCACCGATCACTCGGCACCGGGGGAACCGAAAGCGCCTCACGGAACTTCGGCCACACAACCAGCCCCGCGAGAAGCGCCACGATGAGGCCGCCGATCGGAAGCGAAATGTTGGAGGTGAGGAAGTCGCACCAGTCGAAAACGTTCTTCCCAAGGAACTTCGTGTCGGCAAGCGGCCCGAAGGAAAGCGCGCAGAAGAAACCGATCACCATGATGACAAGCGTGCTGATAATGGCACCCGTCGTCCGGGAAACATGGAATTCATCGACGAGGAACGCGGTATCGAGTTCCAGCATCGAGACTGAGCTCGTCAGAGCCGCGAATGTGAGGCAGGCAAAGAACGCCACGGCGAACAGCCCGCCAAACGGGAGCTGGGCAAAAATCACCGGCATCGTGACGAAGGTGAGTCCGGGACCCGCCGCCGGATCGAGATGGAAAGCGAACACCGCCGGCATCACCATCAGGGCGCCGAGGATCGAGGCCGCAGTCGTGAGCCCCACGATCTGCGCGCAGGACTTCAGAATGCGGCTCCCCTGCGGGAGGTATGAGCCGTAGGTCATCATGCAGCCGCAGCCAACGCAGAGCGAGAAGAACGTAAACCCGAGCGCGGCGTAAAGACTCTTCCAGGTAAACGCCTCCGGTTTCCAGGCAAAGAGATAGCTGAGGCCTTCGGACGCTCCGGGGAGTGTCAGCCCCCGGATAATGAGGATCAGCATCAGGATAAAGAGCGCGGGCATCAGGATGCGGGAAAGCCGCTCAATCCCCTTACTCACTTTGAGCGCGACAACGCCCGCGGTAAGCGTGAGGAACAGCGCCTGATAGCCAACCGCGAGAAGCGGGTCTCCAGAAAGCGCGCCGAACCGGGCACCGAGCTCCGCCTGGCTTGTGACGAGCCCCCGGCCGAGAATCGCGTCGACGAGATACGCGATCGTCCAGCCGCCGATCACCGAGTAAAAGGAAAGTACGAGAAGACCGGTCACCACGCCGAGATACCCGGCCGGCACCCATTTGGAGCCGCCGAGTTTCCGCATGGTCGTCACGATAGAGCCGCGCCCCATGTAGCCGAGCGTAATTTCCGCTGTCAGGAACACAAAGCCCAGCGTGAGGGACAGGATCACGTACGGGATCACGAAGACCGCACCGCCGTTGCTTCCCGCGAGCCACGGGAACTTCCAGATCGCTCCGAGTCCAACGGCCGCCCCGGCTGAGGCGAGCACGAATCCGGCTTTCGAAGCCCAAGTCGCACGTTCTGGCATAGCTGCCCGCTCCTTTGTTTTTGTAAGGTATGAGTTAAAACCTTACCGCAGAGAGCGAAGAACAGGCAAACGTGAAAAGGCGTATCCGAAAAGGCTTAAGGAATCTCGCTCAGTCCCGCGACACGGCGCAGAAGCGGGATTTCGCGGGAAAGTACTGTCGGCTCACCGTGGCCCGGATAGAACCTGGTTTCGGGCGGAAGCGTGAGCACCCGGTCCCGGATGCTGGAAGCGAGTTTCGCGTCATCCCCGCCCGGGAAATGCGTCGCGCCGACCGCGCCATGGAACACGGTGTCACCCGAAAACGCGTAGCCGCCCGATTCCGAATAAAGAAGCGTGCTGTCCTCTGAGTGACCGGGTACATGGATCGCGCGGAGTGAAACCCCGGGATTCGACTGCAGCGAAAACACGGCCCCGTCCTGGAACGGGATCGCGCCCTCCACGGTGAAGGGACGGCCCATGGGGCCCGAGAGATTGAAAAACGTGCTCGACAGATACCGAAGCCCCGCTTCATGGATATAAACAGGCGGGTGCCCGAACGCCTCCCGGACGGCATCGATCGCTCCGATATGGTCAAAGTGACCGTGCGTGAGGAGGATCTTCTCAATCGTGAAGCCTCCGGGCCGGATCGCATCGATGATCCGATTCGGCTCCGCGCCCGGATCAATCAGAAACCCGTGTTTCGTCTCAGGATCGATATCGAGATAGGTATTTTCAATATCCGGTGTCGAAACTTCGATACGCGTAATCATGCCGTTCTCTTCAGTTATTCCCGATCAAAATCAATGCTGCAGCCGTCAGGCCCGCAGGTGATGCCGGACCCGAAGGGTCCCCGCTGTCTTTCTCTATCCTCTTCCTCAAAGACCTGCTTCAGACCATCCTCCCAGCCCGCCTGGTCGAGCGCACCGGGAACGGAATATTTGCCATTGATAATGAAGAACGGGACCGAGGTGACTCCGGTGGATCTTGCCGTCATTTCATCCTCACGGACCGCGTCCGCGATAATCCGGGCTTCGGTTCCGGCATCCAGCGGTGCGTCAAGAAACGCCCTCACCTGCCCAGAAGGAATCCCGGTTTCTCCCGCGAGGCGGCAGAGCACCTCGGGGTTCCCGAGCTCCAGATGATCCGAGAAGTATGCCCGGAAAAAGCGTTCGCTCAGCTTCTCCGCGGCATCCCGGCCGAAATGCGCCTCAACAAACTTTCTCACCCGGTGGGCATCGAAAGTGTTTGACTGAATCGCGTCGCCGTACGCGAAAGGCAAGCCGGCCGCCGCGCCCGCCTCATCCACTTCTTTGATCCGGCCCTCAGCCTCTTCCCAGCTGAGACCCCGGGCAAGGAGCCGCGGGAACGTGGTTTCGCCCCCCATCTTCGGAGCGTTCGGCGCGAGTTCGTAGGCTTTCATCTCAAACTCAGCCGCGCGGCCGAGCGACTTCAGCGCGGCTTCGAGATTTGTTTCCCCGATCCAGCACCATGGGCACGCAAAGTCTGACCAGAATGTAATTTTCATCGCGCTCCTGCTCCTTTATCTGTTGACCGTACCGGCCGCGGGACCGCGGGCGTAACGGCTGTTAGAAGAAAGAATAGCAAAGGGACCGCATCGCACCGAGGCTTCTTTCACCCTAGAGTCAGCGGACCGGTGACGGCGCTGGTTTCGAGAGTTTCAGGAGTTCCGCGCGGCTCGCCGCGGCCGCCGCAAGATAGTCAGAATCTCCCGTGATCCGGGCAAAGACCGCGGCGGCGAGCTCCCGCCCCGCTTCCACGTCGCTCTGCCAGTGCGCGCCGCAGATCGCGCGGCTGTCACCCGCGCCGTAACCAAGCTTCAGAACCGGGACCGGATCGCCTGGGGCGACCGAGGTCAGCGCGAGCGCAAGCGCCCAGGCCATCGTGGTGTGACCTGACGGGGAACTCGCGAAGCGGTCAAATTTTTTCGCGAGATCCGGGCGGCACGTGGCGTCTTCCGGATGCGGAACCACGGGGCGGGGCCGTCTGAAGACTTCCTTTCCGGCCTTAAGTGACGGATAGACGCGCTTCATCGTGAGAAGGAGAAAAGCGTGTGTCGCAGGAGTCGCGTCTTTCGATATCTGAATCCCAAGAGGCTTTGAAAACCGGGCTTCAAAGGCTTTAAGCGGCGACATATCGGCGTCTTCCGCGGCCTGAAGGCCCCGGGGAGCCTTCCGAAGCGAAAGCCCCTCACGGTAGGAAGCGTCATCCGCGGCGCTCCGCCAGGTGCCGGCGGCAGGCGGTCCGGGGAGTAGCTCCGATGCGCTGATCGCTTCGGGGTACAGCGCGTTTCCTGCCGCAAACGCCGGGAGAGCCGCGGCCCCCGCGGCGAGCGAGAAAAGAATGAATGCCGCTTTCTTCATGCCGGTTCCTTAAAAGTCAATATGTCGGTTCGGATTTTTCAGGCGGTCATTCTATCGGATTGATGGCTCCGGGCTCCCGGTCCTCCGTGGCTTAGAATGGCTGAAGCCCGCTCACGACTCCGGAAAATCCACTCCTCTTTATGATCCGTCTTTACCACCAGAACCTCGCCTATCACCTGAGACGGGCAGCAGAAAACGCCCGTTCGGTTCTCATCGTGACACCGTACGTCAAAATCCGCGCGATTGAGGCGATTATTCCGCGCGGCATCTGGTTTGATGAGCTGACACTCGTGACACGCGGGGCACCGGACGACTTCGCAAGCGGCATTTCGGATCTGGACGCGCTGGACGCGGTCTGGTTGCTCGGGGGTGAGGTCTACCGGATTCCGAATCTTCACGCGAAGTACTACCGCTTTGACCGGATTTTCTTCACGGGAAGCGCGAATCTGACGGGGCGCGGTATCGGCGTAGGGCTCGATCAGAAGTGGAATGACGAAGTCCTCGCCTCAGACTTCACAAGCCGCGAGAGTCATGAGCTCGAACATGACTGGCGGATGGCCGCGGTACGGATTCCGCGGGACGCCGCGGGAGAACTTCGGGCATTTGTCGAAAGACGGCGGCGCGAGGGGTTCCTTCCGGACTGGTTCCGCCGGTGGGCCGCGCAGGAAGCGGGGCCGCTCCCGCCTGGGTGGCTCCCCGCCTGCCCTTTCCCGAATCTGCTCTACGACATCTTCCGGGGGCGGGATATCCGGGATCTCCTTCCTCGGGATACCGATGCCCGTTTTATCCGGGAACTCGCGGCCGAGGATCTCGCGGCGCTCGTGCCGCCCCCGGCACTCAGGTCGCCGGAAGAAATGGATCTTTATATCGGGACGCGGCTCGCCGGAAGCCCGTTTCTGAAAACCATTCAGTCGCTCTTCAGAACGGAAACCGGTCCGGGGCGTCCCTTCCTCAGTTTCGGCGCTCTGAAAGAGATGGTGAGAAGCCCGGCCTTTCAGGCGAATATCCGGGCGTATGACCAGGTGGAAGTGATCGCCCGCTGGCTTATCTACTTCCTCCCGGACACGTATTTCATTCCGTCAGGGCTTCCCTTCGCGCTGGGCCGCCGGAAGCGGATCCCGAATAGCTTCCGGACGGAAGATCAATAGAAACGTGTCAGGCCTCAGGCTCCGTCACGTAGGCCTTAAACATGTCATAGATTTCAGCAGGAAGCGGCACGGGCTTCAGCTCAGCTTTCTTTACAGCTGCCACCTTTACGCGGCCGTCTGTCAGCAGCTCATCCCCCCGCCACACGGACTGATTGAGGACGACGCTCGCGCGGCCAAGCTTCTCCACCCGGGTCTTCACGGTGAGAAGATCCTCGAGCTGCGCCGCCCGCTTGTATTTGATTGAAAGCTCCGCGACCAGAATCACGATCCCCTGCTCCGATTCGAGCTTTCTCTGATTCAGTCCATCCGCCCGGAGCGCCTCGCTTCTCGCGCGCTCCATGAACTTGATGTAGTTCGCGTGGTACACCACACCGCCCGCGTCCGTATCTTCCCACTGAACCCGGACCGGATACTCAAACACTTTGCTTTCAGACATTGTTATCTTTTCCTTTTGATACCTTCAGACAGAGACAGCCCCCGGAGACCGCCGCAGCCTGACTTTTCAGCTGCCCCTGAGTATACGGTGTCAGGATCCGATCGCCGCATCCATCCGGATTACCGGCTTTCGGTCTTCAGGAAAAAAATTAAGGCAGGAAGCCTGAGCGGCTTCCTGCCAGAAATTACCGTTTCCTCTCCCGAAGAGAGACCTCTCACGGAGGGGCGGCTGATTCTTACGCCGGAATCACGAGGAGCGGAACAGAACCGTCTGCCGCCACACGGCTCGTCACGGAGCCGAGAATGACGGAGGCGACATTATCGCGGCCGCGGGTCCCCATGATGACGAGATCAAGCTTCTCAGTCTTCGCGTAGTTCGCGATCTCGGTGCCCGGATCCCCCGTCAGGGCCACTTCCGTCACCGGGAAGTTTGCCTGTTCAAAAATCGGGCGGATCGTCGACATGGCTTCGTTCTTCCCCTTCTCTTCGATTTCGGGGATCAGCTGCTGAATTTCATCCATATTCTTTTCAGCGGCTTCACGCTCTGCCGGAATTTCAGGAAGCGGCACATCCGTCGGATATTCGTACGCGATCGCCTCAGCCACATCCACCACCGTGACCACGCGGACATCCGGCTTTTCGCCGAACATTTCGCGGTGAGCCACGATATAGCGGGCAGCGGCTTCGGAGTAGGGTGACCCGTCAACCGCCACGCAGACCTTCAGTTCCTTTCCGGGTTCAGAGGTGTACTCGCTGCGGATCAGCATCACGGGTACCGTGGTGCGGGCGAGAACCGCCGTGGAAACAGAGCCAAGGAAAAGCTTCGCGAAGTCTGAGAGGCCCCGGGATCCCATCACAATCAGATCCGCCTGCTCACGGTCCGCTTCTTCCGCGATCACCTGAGTGGGGTTTCCGATCACCACTTTTTCCTCAGTCTTCACATTCTTCAGAATGTCACGCACCTTCTTGAAGGCGGCTTCTGACTGGTGGTTGGTAGCGGCAGAACGCCGGAGTTTCAGCGCCGGAATCATCAGTTCGGCCGCCTTCTGCACATTCAGAAGACAGACCTCAGGATTGAAGTTCTGAAGCTCCGCGCGGCGCGCGATCACGTGCGCGGCATGGACACTGTATTCACTGCCATCAACCGGAAACAGAATTTTCATATTGGCTCCTTATAGAGGCGCAGCGCAGTCCGGCCTTCCTCCCTGAGCGGCCGATTCCGCTTTTGCCTGGACATCCCGGAGCTATCTCACTGAAGTGATAGTTTCCCTCTCCAGAAACACCCCGGGACTATATCAATCATTATATCTGTATTGCCCTGAAGTTCTTTTTTTTGTTATCCCGTACGGCATCCCGTCTTTTGCCGGTCACAGCCATCGCTTTTCCGCTTAAACTAAAAGGTTGTTGTCCGTTTTTTCTGCCCCTGACAAGGAGACACTCCCCATGAACCTTCGGCCTGAATTTCTGAGTCCCTTAAGAACGCTGACCGGAATTGATTCACCGTCAGGCGACGCCGAAGGGGTCACGAAGGCGGGCGACGTGATGGAGGGGATTTTCAGAAACCTTGGCTGGGAAACCGCTCGGCCTGAAGTCGGTTCCTACGGCCGCGCGTGTATTTTCCGGAATCTTCCGGAATCCGAGACGGTGGATCTCATGCTCTGCGCGCATCTGGACACCGTGCACTCAAGAGGAAGCGCCGCGCGCTACCCCTTCAGAATCGATGAGGGACTCGCCTTTGGCCCCGGTGTCGCGGATGACCGCTCGGGGCTCGCCGCCATCGCGGCTATCGCATCCGGCCTTCCCGCTGCCGTGAAAGACCGTCTTTCGCTTAAGGTTGTGCTGACGCCCGCTGAAGAAATCACTCCGCGGGAACACGCTGAGTTTCTCGAAAATGCGTCACGCGGCGTTCCGGCTGCTTTCATTTTTGAGCCTGGAAGGCCGGATGGCAGTTTTGTCCGGGCCCGGAAGGGATCGAGCACCGTCCGGGTGGACTTCCACGGGGTGCCGGCGCACGCGGGGAACCGTCCTGAGGATGGGCGGAACGCGATCGACGCCATGGCTGCCGCGATCCCGCAGCTGAAGCATCTCGCGTCTGAAATCGACGGGACGGCGATCAGCACCGGCCTTGTCTCAGGCGGCACAACGGCGAACACAGTGGCTGAACACGCATCGGTCACGTTTGACCTTCGGTACGGCTCGGACAGGGACCGCGATGAACTGATTTTCCGGATGCGGAAACTCTTTCTCACGGGGTTCGCGGACGGTGTGACATCAGACCTCAAAATCGAGAGTCTCGGCCCGGCGCTTCCGCTTTCCGCGGAGTCCGCGTCTCTTATCACGCTCATCAACCGGGCGGCCGCGACGCTTCGCCTTCCCTCCCCTGTCTGGGTTGAAGCGGGAGGCGCGTCTGACGGAAATGAGCTCGCGTCTTTCGGTGTCGCCGTGATCGACGCCCTGGCGCCATCCGGCGGTCTGCTCCATAACCCGAATAAAGAGTATCTCGATCTCGCGACGGTCGAACCGCGTCTCCGGCTGATCGAAAAGGCGCTCGAACTTCTCGCGGCCGCGAAAACCGGGGCCTCTTCCGCCCGATAAAAAACGGGAAGGCGCTTCACGAGCCTCCCCGTTCTGTGACTGGATACCGAACGCGGGTCAGACGCCTTCAGGCGTTTTCCGGCTTTCGATCTTGATATCCTCGCCCCGCATGACGCCAAGCACCCAGCAAAGACCGCGCGCGAGCCGTGCGGCCGGTTCATTGAAGTGTCCGCCCCGCTCCCAGATCAGCGCCGTGGGAATTCCGGCCTCACGGCTGAGTCCGGCAATCGCAGATGTGACTGAGGCGTTTTCTTTGAGGTAAGGGTTCCGGGAGTGGCTCTCGGTGTCACCAAGCGACAGATACACCGCCTTCGGCGACCCCTTGATTCCCTGCTCTTTCGCGAACGGCAGAAACCCCGGGAACCAGAGCGAGCCGGAAGCCGAGACGAGATACGGGAAGTCGTCCGTCATGAAGAGCGAATAGGCGGAGAGAAGCCCGGACATCGAGTAGCCCGCGAGAATCAGCGTGGAGGGATCCAGGGCGAGGTGCTGCCCCGCAAACGGGATCACTTCCTTCTCAAGAAACTCGAGATACTGTGGCGCGCCGCCCGTGAAGTGGTCGGTTGATGCCATCACGGGGCCGTGAGCCCAGGGGGACAGATCCTCTTCCCAGTGAAGATCGGAAATCGTGACCAGATTCACTTCCGGCGCGCCGAGATTCCCGAGCAGCTCGAGCACCGTTTTCCCCTGTTCCTGATACTGGGTCGAGAAAATGACAGGCACCGGATATTCGCTCTCCCGGTAGACCTTCACCGTGCGGCCTGAAAGCGTTTTGCTCACAACGTAAGCCATCTTCTAACCATCCTCCTTCATTTGGTTCTTTCATCGTAACGCAAAGAGCGCAGATGCCTGACACTGAGCCCTCTTTCCCCTCCCTCTTTCGGGAAAAAGGCAATATCCGCGAGAACACCCCGGAGCCGTCCTAAAATAGTCGGACATCATCGGGACGGGGGCGAGCTTCCCCATCCCTTATCAACTGGAGAACCCGACATGATTTCCGGCACGCTGTCCGAGTGGGAAACCCTGAAGTCCTACCTTCCTGAAGTCTTTTCGCGCGCTTTCGCTTACCTTGCGGCGCATGGCGGCGACCTCGAAACCGGACGTCACGAAATTGAAGGTTCGGCATTTTACGTGAATGTTGAGGAAGGGATGACGCGTGACGCTGCTGACCGTAAGTTTGAGGCCCACGCGCGCTACATCGATATTCAGCTGCTGCTTGAAGGCGATGAGCGTCAGGACTTCATCACCCACGCGAATCACCTGACGCCCACAGATGATCGGCTTGAACGGGACGACATCGCCTTTTACCCGGATCTCGATCCGGCGGAAACCGTGACGATGAAGCCCGGTGACTTCGCGATCTATTTCCCGGGAGAGCGCCACGCGCCGAACCTCGCGGTCAAAAGCCCCGCCATGCATAAGAAGGCGGTGTTCAAGATCCGGGCAGATCTCGCGGAACTCTGACCCCCGGCAATCTCGTCCGGATACACGAAGGGCGGCTTTTCAGCCGCCCTTTCCTATGCCTTTGCCGCGCGATGCCGGAATTACGTCTCCGTCACCACGAGCACAGCCTTCACGCGCCCAAGCACCTCCGTTTCAGGCGGCATGGCGCTTGCCGGGTCATCCTCGAGCCCCCGCATGAGACGCGGTTTCCCATCCGGCTTAAACGTGTAGCGTCCGATCCGCTTCACGCCGTTATCCTGGACGAGATAAAAGCCTTCCGCCTGAGCGGTCTTCACGCTCCGGTCAACAATGAGAACGGAGCCGATCGGGATCAGCTGCCCCAGCGCCGGATTATCCATCCGGTAAGCGCTGATCGAGCCCGGTTTCAGACCGAACGACTCGATCGCGGATTTCGACAGCCGGACCGACTGCAGCACCCCTTCGCCGCGCGACGGGATGAGCGGCTCAACCGTCAGCTCCTCTTCAGACTTGGAAGGCGCGCCTGTGGTTCCGTTCACGAGTGACCGTGCCGGAAGCCCCAGCAGCTTCTCAAGCGCAACAATCTTATCTCTGGTCGGGCAGCTTGCCCCTGTCATCCAGCGCGATACCGCCGCCTTCGACACATCCATCGCCCGTGCGATTTCTGTCTGGTTATAGCCGCTGCCCTGAATAGCATCATTTACACGCGCAAGGCGTTCAGCGCGAAGCCCTTCTGTTGTGGCCATAATTCACTCCCCACTTCTATCAGGACAGCCTCCCGCATCTCCTCCGCGGCCGTGTGTTTGCCGCGGTCCGGTGAGCGAACCGACGCGGAGAAACTCTCCCGCGTTTCTGCTCATCCGGCCGATGACGGATGACTGCATAGTTCTTTCATTCTTTCTTATATGGGGCTCATTCTCTGGAGCCGAAGCTGAACAAAAATCCGGGCAATGAAGCTCGCGCCACAACCTGCGCGAATTAACCGGAGACTCTCTTTTTGTCTACTTATATTTTACAACAAGTTTACGATTTAAGTGGATTTTAATTATTTTTACTTACTGTTTAACTTAATTTTTTTATTTTTTCGTATCACATGTAAATTTGACGAAGTTTTGACTACGGACATCTTTTTTCAACATTTAAGCCAAATTTATTTGTGAAAAAGAGGTCCCTGAAAAACGCCCTCCGGTCACTTTGGGAAGAAGGTAAGAATTCCGGATCCCACGAACTGAATACCGATCGAAATAAGAAGAAAACCCATGATTTTGGTGAGGACCCGGGTGCCGGACGGACCCAGCGCCTTTGAGCAGGAATCGGCGCCCCGCATGACAGCCCAGGTCAGGAAGGAGGAAAGCGCCGCTGCCGCGGTCACCGCGGCAAACATCGCGGCTTTCGTCTGGAGGCCGTCCGCCTCCGCGATCTGAGTGGAGAACCCAATCACTACGGCAATCGTCCCGGGCCCAGCGATTCCCGGCATCGCGAGCGGGAAGAATGCGCATCCGTCGTTCCCTTTTTCGCCGTGATCGGTATCATTCGGCGTCTTCGCGCCGAACAGCATCTGGTTCCCGATCACCGCCACCACAAAACCGCCCGCGATCCGCATGGCACCGTAGGAAATGCCGAAGAATGAAAGCAGGAGATTTCCGGCGACGAGACTCGCCACCATGATGAAAAACGCGTCGAGCGCAGCGTGAGCCGCCTCACTCCGGCGCCGCCCTGAGCTCCAGCCTTCAGTGAGACTGAGAAAAAGCGGGATCTTGGTGAGCGGATTCGTGATGACGACAAGGGACACGAGCGCGCCGAGAAAAAAGGATGAGGTAATAGCGGATTCCATGAGTACGGCTCTTGAGTTTCAACCGACAGAATCATCGTCTTTTCTTATCTATTACGCAAAATGAATGTTGAATATTGATGTTTTCAACAGTATTTTTATTGTTTTAATAACCTCACTCAGATTTGTTGCTATCCGGGATCCCTTAAGTGATCAGACCAAGCCTTTATGTTGCTCGCTGGTTCGTTAGGATCGGAGATAAGGTTTCCTATCACTCAAGGAATCAGAAGCATGTCAGGATTTCTCAACCGGATTGCAGAAGGACTCTTTTTTGAGACGGATCGCCGTCAATACTGGGACTACCGGCAATTCGGGCTCCAGGGCGAAGAGTTTGCGACCAAAGGTCCGGAAGGCACATCCATTTCCGGTCTTTGGCTCAAAGCTTTGCCTCAGGACGGGAAAACGCTTCAGGGCACCGTGCTTTATGCCCATAACTGCACAAGGAACTATGGCTATCATCTGCCGCAGGTCTCGTGGCTCGTTCCTGCCGGCTGGAATGTGGTTCTCTACGATCCGGAAGAAACCGGCCGTTCCACCGGAAAACTCACTCTGAACGGCATGGTGGATGACGCGGAAGCCGTTTACCAGTATGTCCGCGGTCAGCGAGGCGTTTCAGCCAAAAAACTTGTCCTCTTCGGGCAGGGACCGGGAGGCGAATCTCTGCTTCGTCTTCTCCACCGCCACCCGGATGGCGCGGCAGCCATCGTTCTTGAAGCTGTGACAGCCACGCACCGCGGGTGGATGATTCGCCGTTACGGACCAGGTGTCGGACATTTGGGCGCAGCGCTGCTACCCTCAACCATCACAGAAAACCCCATTGACGCGCTTCGGGAACTGAAAATCCCTGTCGCTTATCTGTATCCGGGGCGGGATGATTCGGTTCCTGAAAAAGAAATGGATGACATGCTGAAGGCTCTGCCTGAAAACCGGGAAATCTGGATGGCTCTGAAGGAAAAGCATCTCACCGCATTCGGTTATCCGACGGAATGGCGGGATCACTTCATTCAGTTCGCGGAAAAGTCGATCGCGAAGTAATCCGCCCTCCTCATATTTCAGGCGGTCTTCCCGAGCCTCGCGGCGTCAGTCGCCGCCTTGAGATTCTTTCTCGCGTAAGCCCAGACGCTGAGAGCACAGACGAGCGACACCGCACCGCCAAGCGACACCAGAACCCATCCTCCGTTATCCCAGAGAATCGCGGCAAGCGTTGAACCCACGGCTGCAAAAATAAAGTTATTCACGACAAAGGCGGTATTCAGCCGGCTCCTCGACTTTGGGGCAAGCAGAAAGAGCGTTGTCTGATTCAGAATGCCGATTCCCTGGAATGAAAGCGACATGAGAAGCGCGGCGAGCACCACCATCAGAATGGAGTGGCTTCCAAGAGAAGAAACAAGCATAGCAGCGACACCGAGCGCGATAAAACACCCCTGAGCCGGAATGCCGACACCCCGGTCCATGAGTCCCCCGACCTTCGCCGCAATCAGGGCGCCCGCAACACCCACGAGGCTCACAAGCCCGATTTCGAGTGTGTTGTAGCCAAAAGGAGGAGCGGCGAGAAGGAAGGTGATCGCGGTCCAGAATAGCTGCAGAGCACAGAAACCAAATCCCCCGATCAGCAGCACCGGTCCGACATTCGGTACACGGCGGGCTTCCGTGAAAACGGAAAGAATGAGTTTCGGATACGGCATTTTCACGCCGCCTGGCGCCGTCGGAATCCTCTTCCTGAGCGCAAAGATGAGGATGATATTCAGAACGGCTGCAACAATATAGATAGAGCGCCATCCCGCGAGATTCGCGATAAAGCCGCTCACGGTCCGGGCAAACAGAATGCCGATCACGACGCCGGATGTCACAATACCGACAATCCTTCCCCGGTCCTGCGGAGCGGCAAGCCCGCCCGCCATCGGAAGAATCACCTGCCCGGACACGGTCGTAAAACCAACCAGCGCGAGTGACAGCCCCAGCACTCTAAAGTGAGGCGCGAAAGCCGCGATCACGAGGGACACCGCACAGAGCGCGAGAAGCGTGGTGACGAGTTTCCTGCGATTCGCCATATCGCCAAGCGGCACCAGAAGCAAAATTCCGAGTGCGTACCCCACCTGAGTGGCTGTCATCAGATGGCCGCCGACCGACGCCTGCACGCCGAAATTCTCCGCGATCCGCGCGAGGAGCGGCTGCGTCCAGTAGAGATTCCCAACCGCAACGCCTGCGGCCGCCGCGAAAAGCAGTGCGTCCGCCGTGGTGAGGCCCTGCCCCTCAGTTTTTTCTCCGGCCATTTTCCGCAGTCCTTTATGATTCCTTTATCTTTCCCGACATTATGCGACTGACCGGATCTGAGGACAGAGCTTAGAGACAGAAAAAGGGCAGAGAAATCTCCCCGCTCTACAAAACACTGAGGTTCAGTTCATCGTCCGACGCCAGGAAAAAAGAAGGGAGAGGAGAAGTTCCCGATTATTTTCCATTCCTCCCCTCCCCGGCCTCCCTGGATTACCGGAGACAAACCATGTTTCTTAGTAGAGAATCCCCGCGATGCCGAGACCGGTCGTCACAGCCACGATAGTTGCCACGAGCCCCGGAATCATGAAGGAATGGTTAAGAACGTATTTGCCGATATGCGTCGTTCCGGATCCGTCAAACGCGATGGCGGCAACCAGAGACCCATAGGTCGGAATGAAGAAGTAGCCGTTCACAGCCGGGAACATGCCGATCAGCGTCTGAGGCGGAATGCCAAGAGCAGCGCCGAGCGGCATCACAGCGCGGGCCGTGGCGGCCTGCGAGTAGAGCAGCACGGAAACAAAGAAGAGCACAAAGGCAAAGGTCCAGGACATCGCCTGAGCAATGCCGCCGACCGCGGCAAGAAGATCCGCCTTATTGGCGCCGACAAAGGAGTCACCGAGCCAGGCAAGACCGAAAATGCCGATCATGGCAACCACACCGGCGCGCATCGTCGGGGGTCTTCACGATATCGTCCACTTTCGGGCGGCAGGTCACGAGGATCGCCGCGGCGTTCACGAGCATGAAGATTTCCAGAACGGTCGCCATACCGAGCGGCTTGGTTTCACCGCGGAGCGTACGGAGTTCCGGAATAAGACCGGATGCCACAGCGATCGCGACAAAGACGAGGAACACAATAGCGGAACGCTTGGCGTGCGGCTTCAGCACCTTATTCGCGCCATTCGGATCCGGCATCTTCACGAGCCCCGCCTTCACACGGGCCTGGAATTCGGGGTCATCCGCGAGGTCTTTCCCGAGGAACATGGAGACAAAGCCCGCCACGATGACGCCCAGCAGCGTCGACGGAACGCAGATCGCGAGAATCTGGGCAAGACCGAAACTCGTCCAGTTATAGGCCGCGAACATACCGAGCATGGCCGCCGTGGCTGCCGAGACCGGGGACGCCGTAATGGATTGCTGAGAGGCAATCGTAGCCACCGCCATCGGGCGCTCCGGGCGGATACCGGCTGACATCGCAACCTCATAGATCACAGGCTGCAGCGGATACACCACATGTCCGGTTCCCGCGAGGAACGTAAAGAGCCAGGTGACGAGCGGCGCGAGAATGGTGATGTACTTCGGATTCGCGCGAATAATTCTTTCTGCCACAGACACCAGAAAATCGATGCCGCCGGCCGCATCCATCGTCGCGGCGGCTGTCACAACAGCAAGAATGATCAGCAGCACATCGACCGGCGGCGCTGTCGGCTTCACGCCGAAAAGGACCGCGATCAGGAACAGGCCGACACCGCCCCAGATACCGAGACCAACACCGTTAAACCGCGCGCCGATAAAAATCACGGCAAGCACGATCACGAGCTCAATCCAGAAAAATATTGACATAGATGACATGGAACCGCTCCGGGGGTGACCTGCTTGTTTTCCCCTTAGCGCTCCCTCCTCTCTCTTGGTTGCTTTGAACGGGCAGGGTTTTTATGCCCCGCCTCTTTTCTCCTTGCCTTCACTCGATTTCAGTTCGCAGAAGGTCTGACTATCTACCTATTCCATACCTCAGAATAAGTAAAATAGCCTAGGCAAATTATTGGAGAAGCCCGCTGCACGGTAAAGGTTCAAAGACGCTCAATAAGTGGTAAAAAACAGCCATTTGTGCGGAAACTGATCACTTCAGGCGCGGACTCATACTGAGGAGGAAAGGCCATGAGGAAAATCGAAAACCTGGAAAACCTCCGCGTGTTCTGTGAAGTCGTAGAGACAGGAAGCGCGAGAGAAGCCTGCGAAAAACTCCATATTGAGCCAAGCAACGCCTTCCGGATTATCCGGGCCATGGAGAAAGAGCTGAAGACGAAGTTTTTCGACCGAAGCCAGCGCCCGATGAAGCTGACGCCTGAAGGCAAGCGCTACTACAGCTACGTTTTCAGAATCCTGCAGCTGGAAGAGGAACTTGAAGAGGAGTTATCGGATTCCGCTGACTCTCTCGCCGGGCCGATTCACGTGGCGTCGACAGCCGGGTTCCGTGAAAGCCTGATCGTGCCTTCCGCGGTCGAATTCCAGATGAAGCATCCGGGAATTTCGATCGAAGTCAAAGACATGGTGTCAGGCGTTTCCGAATTTCTGACAACCCCGGATAACGAAGCGAACGATATTGTCTTTATGTTCCGGCCGCAGGATGAGCTCCCCGAAGGCGCCATCCTCCGCGACTGCGGGCCGATGCATTTCGTCGCCTGCGCCTCACCGGCCTACGTGGCGCTGCACGGTGAGCCCGAGCGGCCATCTGACTGTATGCGCCACACGGGACTCCTCCTCAGACTTCCGAACCGGACCTCGGTTTCCTATCTCTCCAAAAACGGCGTGACAGAAAAGCTCGACAGGAAGCAGACCATGGCGTTTACGAGCCAGGTGAACGCGCGTGACGCGATTCTCCTCGGCGCAGGAATCGTTCCCGACATGGCGTTTGATCAGTGTGTGGACTATCTGAAAGACGGCCGTATCGTTCCGGTAATGCGGGGATGGACAAGGCCCCCTCGGCACTGCTGCGTGATCACGACAGAAAAGGCGCTTCGGAAAAAGCGCGTCAGGCTTTTCGCTGACTGGCTGACTGTCCGGGCGACAAAATACACGGAGGATATGAATAAGGCCTTTTTTTCCTTCCCGAGAAAGGGCCTCTGAAAAAGCCCGGATCCGTATTCGATCCGGGCTTTGTCCGCCTCGTTATTCATTCATATCCGTCGACGCCCTGCGCTCTGAGATGCGGTATCGCGGTCCGGATGAGCGTAATCGCGCCGAGAAGATTCGTTTCCAGAATCGCTTGGATATCGTCATCCGACAGCTCTTCCGCAGCGCCGAAAAGACCGTTGCCGGCGTTGGAGCAGATCACGTCAATCCTGCCGTGCCACGCGAAAGCGGCGTTCACCGTCCCGATCACGGTGCCGCCTGAGGCGGGCAATCTCGTGCCCGAAGCCGCTTGAAACGCCGGTAATCAGCCAGGTCTTTTAAGTCATCAGAAAATGATTCCTTTAAGTTTTTTCGATTAAAGAGAGGCAAGGAAGGTCCTGACACGGCGGCGGAGCGCTTCACCGCCGTCTGCTGCGGCTGACCCCGTAACCGCGAGTCCCGATGTCACACGCGCTTTCGGCGCGAGATGCTTCACGGTTCCTACCGTTGCCCCGATACCGCTCCCTTCATGCGTGCAGAACGGGATCACCGTTTTTCCTGCGAGATCCGCGGTTTCGAGGAACGTCTTCACCGGCATCGGCATCTCACCCCACCAGATCGGATATCCGATAAAGAGGACATCGGTATCCGTCATATCCGGAATCGGCTGCTTCAGAGCCGGGCGGCAGTCTTCCTTCAATTCCTTCGCCGCCTGATCGGTGCAGGCCCGATAGTCATCGGGATAAGCCGCGGCAGGGTTAATCGCGACCACCTCGCCCCCGGTCTCTTCCGCGATCACGTCCGCGAGTTTCGCCGTGTTGCCAACCTTAAGCGGCACGATTGACCCCGACACCCAGTTCATACCGGGGCGCGAAAACCGCGCCACAACGACTTTCTTTCCGCTGAAATCCATACTGTCACTCCTCCTATTTATTTCTGGTACCCCAGGCGCTTAAGCCAGGCGGTAATCTCAGGCTCCACCGGCTCGTTTCTCGCGAAACGCGTCCCGAGAATGCCGAGCCCCTCGCGTACCTCGGCCTTCTTCTGAAATGACCGGATCAGACTCGCCGTATTCCCGATCCCGCTCCCCTCATGGGTCACAAACGGAACAATCGTTTTCCCAGAGCAGTCAAGCTTCGAAAGCACGCCCCGCACGAGATACGGCATCTCGCCGTACCAGATCGGGTGCCCCCAGAAGATCACGTCGTACCCTCGGATATCCGGGATCGCTTTCGCGTCCCACGCCTTCCCGGCCGAGCGTTCCTCACGCGCAATCGCTGTGGTCTTCCGATAGTCAAACGGATAAGGCGTTACCGGCTCAATCCTGAAGAGAGGGGCCCCGAGCGTCTTCGCGATGATCTTCGCGAACTTTTCCGTGTTCCCAACCGGGAGATTCACCATGTCGCCCAAGACATAGTTCATGCCAGGCCGAGAAAAATAGACAATCAGAATTTTCGGAGCCTTCGTCCGAAGGGCAGGCTTTGCTGAAGCGCCGAAACTCATGAATCCAGGAACCGCCAACGCGGCTCCTGCTTTTAATAATGACCTTCTCTTCATGCCTTTTCCTCACTTTCCGGCTGCTGACTTTCCCCATCCGGTCTACGGGGAAACTGTAGTCTCAAGGCTCTTCAATGGGTTACGGGGAAATTTCTGTTTTACTTGCTTATTTTTATCAGCCCTGAAAAGCCTCTAAACCTTTTCTCTCTACTATTAAAATGATCAAAGCCTTATTTCCCCAGTCAGAAAATCCACATGAATAACGCTGATTACGCTGAGCGTCTGCGCTCAATCGCATCCCTTCACATGAAGCTGCTGCCTGAAGCCGGAGAAAGCCGCACGCTCTGCGGCGTCACGCTGCACCGACGCGATGAATCGAACTGTGCCGCCACCTGCTCGGCTCACCCTGGAATGGGGCTTCTCGTGCAGGGCGCGAAACGCGCCCTGATGGGTGGGAAAACGGTGGAATACACGGCCGGGGAATGCCTCGTGGTTGGGGTCGACATGCTGGACAGCTTCCAGGCGCTTGGCGCGACGCATGAAACGCCGTTCCTTGGCGTGTCATTTGACCTAGAAGAAGATGAGGTGGTGAAGATCACGTCCGAAATGGACGCCTGCGGCATTCCGATCCCGAAGCGCGCTGACGCGGAGGATCTCTCCGGAGCTGCCTGGATCATGCAACCGGACGTGAAGGTGATTGACGCCTACGCGAAACTTGTGGAACTCTTCGAAACGCCGGAAGAAGCCCCGATTCTCGCCCCGCTCATCCGGCGCGAAATCATTTTCCGGTTCCTGGTGAGCCAGGGCGGGGCCGCGTTCCGGCAGATCTTTACGGTCGGCGCGCCGGAGTACCGTATCCGGAAGGCCGCCTTTGAAATCCGCAAAAACCTCCGCAATTCCATTGACTTCCGTGAACTCGCAAAGAGTATCGGCATGAGTCATGCCGACGTTCTACCGGTATTTCCGCGAGGTCACCGGGCAGTCACCGCTCCAATACCAGAAATCACTGAAACTTCAGGAAGCCCGAAGAGCCATACTCTCAGGACTGCCGGTGGCGCAGACAGGTTATGAATTCGGGTACGAATCTCAGGCGCAGTTCTCACGCGACTACCGCAGCCAGTTCGGTCTCAGCCCCCGCGGCGACTTTGAACAGTTCCAGAAAGGCGAGGAATTCTGGCGTCAGAACGCCGCGAACTGCAGCTGGCCTGAAAGCCCTGAAGAGGCGCAGAAAAACACCTATCGGGCAATCAGCTAAGACCAGGGTAAGTTTCTCAGCGGAAACTCCCGCCTGAAACCGCATCAATATCGAGGAGAACTTGATTATGGCTTTTTACGGAAGCGCCAAAGGCGCGTCATTTGAGGATCAGATCCGGATGCTTCACACGGCTGAAGTGAAAGGATCTGAGGAGTACTACGTGCTGATCGCCCAGGCGCGCGAGCACGGCCTCAACGACCTCGCGGACGCCATGCAGGCCAACGCGAACGAAGACGCGGCGCACGGCGGCCGCTATGGCTCCATGCTGGGAGAAGGCGTGAGCGCTGAGGACGCCATCTGGGAACGCGCCCGGGCTTTCTGGCAGGCAGAGGCAAGCGCCCGACCCGCGCTTCAGGCGATCGCGGACAAAGTCCGCGCCGCCGGCCGTGACGATATCGCGGACGCGATCGAAGACACCATTCCTGAAGAGGACGGCCACGCGAAGCGCCTTGAAGCGGTTTTCAAGGCTCACGGGAAGACTCTGAAGTAAAGGAGCCGCATCTGCCGAAAGAAAACGGGAAGAAGCTTTTTGCTTCTTCCCGTTTGTTTTTAATCTGTTTATTCCGTTCAGCGCTTCCGCCTGTAAGAACGGTGCTCAGTCATCACGCCGAGAATCCTGATATTGCCGTCCTTCGAGTGGATCACCGGATAGAGATTGTTGCTCGGCAGTAGATCAAATTCAGGCTTTCCGGAAACGGGATCGGTCTTCGGTGAGTACTGCATAAACACCGCCCTGCCGGCGCCTGACGGAAGAGCTGCCACGCAGTCCCCTGAGACCGGAGCGATCGGTTCAATAATCACGACATCGCCCGCTGTGAAATGAGGCTCCATCTGCGTATCCTCAATTCTGAGCGCGAAGGAACCTTCCGCCAGCCGATGGTCCGTAATGGTCCAGCCCGTGGGCTCCCCATCCTTTCCGCGGCTTCGCAAAGCCACTTCCTCGCCTGTCAGCACCGGAATCCGGTTCGGATGAATCGCGCTGTCAATATCGGTTTCAATCTCGTGCGTAAAGGAAGCCGCTTTCCTCGCGAAAGCCGCGAGTTCCGGGGAGAAGTCATCAATCGCGCAGCCAAGACCCTCGGCAAACTTCACCGCGGCCGCGAGGCTCACCGGCCGACGGCCCAGGAGCAGCTGATTCACCATGCCGGCTGTGCCGATACCATAACGCTCACCAAACTCCCGCTGGGAAATTTTTGAACGCTTCAGAAAAACGGCTCTGAGCCGATCGTTATCGCTCGTCATGCTGGGCGCCTCTGACTTTCGTAATTGTTAACACTTCTATAATATCAAATTTGGGTGCCCGATATCAATTCCTCACAGAGTCACTCGGCGGACTTTTATCCGTTAAAATATTTCTGATCTACTTTGGAACGCCGACAAGCCACGGCTGCACGGGCATCGGCGTGGGTTCCCGTAGTGTCTTTCCGGTTTCCCATTTGGCTGCGGCGCGGGCCTTTCCGGAAATCGAAACGACATCAATCCGCCAGACAGCGAGGGCAGGTAACCGGTTTGTAAACTGGATTGCGTTCCGGGCATCGGAGTTCCCGGGAGCGTGACGCCTCACCAAAGCAACCATCGCCTGAGCGCGCTCTTCCGGATCCGTAACGATTGATGCTGTGCCTTCCACGATCGCGCTCGCGTAGTCAACCGTATAAAGTTCCGGAACCGTCATGTCCTTCCCGATACAAGTAAGGGATACCCGGCGGTTCATCTTCATGTTGTCTGACTTCCGGCCGCCCGGTTTTCCGGTGGCATGGAAGTAAATCCGCTTCCGATCAGCCGCAACCGGAGTGATGGGAACGCCATAGGGGTTTCCCTCGTCATCAACCGTGGCAAGCACTGCGTGATCAGTCCCCTCGACGACCTCCCAGGCCTGATCCACCGTGAGTTCACGCTCTTTACGCCTCATCGGGCGGTCTGCTGTACTGCCGTTCTGTTCTTTCATATTCACGAAATCTTTACGGTGTATACGTTAAGCATAGCTTTTCGGTATGCTATAGGGTCGAAAGCAAAGCTCTACAAGTTTGCGCCGCCTTCTTTCTGATTTTAAGTTTCGTGGGACGGTTTTCCTCTTCGGGAATACGGGTAAGGCCAATACCCCAGAAAATCGGAAACGAGGGCTTTAAAACCTCTCATAACTATAAAATGTTCAGCATCATCAAAGCCTCGGATATCACGGCCTGGTTCCTCGGCAGATCGGGCCGCGTCATGACGAAAGCGACACTCTCGTCGCTTTTCTATCTGTCGGAACGCCGCTCGCTGCTTGAGCGAAACCTGCCGCTTACGGGAGGAACTCTGGTTTCTCTCCCGGAAGGGACTGCTGTCCTTGAAATCAAGGAAATACTCGAGTCCGCGAAGCCGCCGCTTGCCTGGCTGACCCGTATCGGGACCCTTCCGGACGGCCGTCTGAAGCTGGACCTGAGACGGCAGCCGCCATCACTCCCGGTAAGCGAAACCCGGATTCTTGAAGAGGCGATCAGCGAACTCGGATCGCTCCCCCTTCCCTTTTTCGGTTCCCCCGCGCAGATCCGCGCTTACTACCCGGAGTGGACGGAACCCGTGGGGTCGGATCCTGTGCCGATTACGGCTGAAGCGCTCTTCGCCGCGCACGGGAAACCTTTTAACCGGTCCCATCTCCCCCGCGGCTGAACTCTGAAAAATCGGTTTCCGTTGGCGCTTCGCCCTATAATCAGCCCGCCCGGTCTGTTGAACCAATCACTGATATAGAAGAGGAGCGCATTTCCATGACGGATTCCCACGCAAAGCTTTTTGAGCCATTCACTCTGAATAACGGCGTCACGCTGCAAAGCCGGCTTGTTATTGCCCCTCTCACGCTTTACTGCCAGAACCCGGACGGAACGATGAGTGAAGCGGAACGCGATTTCATTTCAAGCCGCGGCCGGAATTTCGGCATGGTGATCCATGGCGCAACGCTCGTGAGTGATAACGGCCAGGGATTCCCCGGTCAGCCCCGCGCGATCCGTGATTACGACCTCCAGGCTCTGAAGGAACGTGTCCGTCTGACACACGCGAACGGCGCTCTCGCCATCGCCCAAATCCACCACGCCGGTATTCTCGGGAATCCCGCCTTTCTCCACGATCACGTTCCGGTGGGCCCGAGCGAAAACGAGGAACGCGGCGCGCGGGCTCTGATGCCGCCTGAAGTCAAAGCCATCATCCGGGCCTTCGCTCACGCTGCAGAGCTCTGCCTCGTCGCGGGATATGACGGCGTGGAAATCCACGGTGCCAACCGCTACCTGATCCAGCAGTTCTATTCCGGCGCGACCAATCACCGCACGGACGAATGGGGCGGCTCGAACGACGCCCGCATGCGGTTCCCGCTCGCAGTGCTCGACGCCGTGCTTCGCGTAAAGGAACGCTCCGGGAAGAAGAATTTCATCATCGGCTACCGTCTGTCGCCTGAGGAACCTGAAGAAGCCGGCATTACGATGAAGGAAACGCTTGCCCTCGTTCAGGAACTTATCAAGCGGGATATCCAGTACATCCACGTGTCTGAGAAGGAATTCTTCCAGAACGCCCGCCGCGGCGCGGACGACACCCGCTCAAGGCTTGACCTGATTCACGAGACGATCGCCGGAAAGACCGCTCTGATCGGTCTTGGGAACCTCTTCACAGGGGATGATTTTGATAAGGCGATCGGCACCGGCTGGGTTGAACTCGCCGCCACGGGGCGCGCCGTCATGCTGAACCCGGATCTCGCCACGCTGATCCGCGAAGGGCACGATTCTGAAATTCAGACAAAACTCGATCCCGCGAAGGAAGCGTCTTACCACTGCCCGAAGGTGCTGTGGCCGCGCCTCCCGCAATAAAATTAAATTTGGTTTTTCACTAAGAAGCCCGGAAGTTCATTTGAATGCCGGGCTTTTTTCCTGTCTTCATCTGGCCGAAAAAAGCCTCACAGCTCGTAATACCCTCGTCTACTATTACCGGAAACGCCAGGAGCACTGACTCTCAATCCGTTCCCCTGGTTTTTGAATAAAAAGGGTCCTTTTATGACTAACGATTACAGCAATCTCTTTCTTCCCTACACACTGAATAACGGCGTCACGGTCCCGAACCGGCTCGCTGTCGCCCCGCTTACGCTCTACTGCCAGAATCCGGATGGAACGGTGAGCGACGATGAACGCGATTTTCTGAAGCATCACGGCGAAGGTTTCGGACTCTATGTAACCGGAGCGACGCTCGTGGACGCCGGAGGTCAAAGCTTTTACGGTCAGGCCCGGGCGCTTTCAGAGGCTGACCTGCCGAGCCTCCGGGAAAGAGTGGAAATCGTCCGGTCACTTGGGGCGATCCCGATCGCGCAGCTGTTCCATGGAGGAATCCTCGCTAATCCCGACTTCCTTCCGGACCGTCAGCCGCGGGGACCTTCCGCCACGCCGGACGGAAAGGCATCGGAACTCACCGAAGCTGAGATTGAGTCACTGATTCAGAAGTTCGCGTACGCAGCTGAACTCTGCATGAAGGCGGGATACGCCGGTGTTGAAGTGCGCGGAGCCGGTCCCTTCCTCCTCCCGCAGTTCGTGTCAGAGGCTACGAACAGAAGAACGGATCGCTGGGGCGGGTCGCTCGAAAACCGGCTTCGGTTCCCGCTCGCGGTGCTTGACGCCGTCATCGATGTCAAGGAAAAGGCAGGACGAAAGGATTTCATCATCGGCTATCGGATCACGCCTGAACAGCCGGGTGAAAAAGGTATCACGATGAAAGAGACCCTTGCCGCGGTGTCTGAGATCACCAAACGCCCGATTCAGTATCTCCATGTGTCGCAGCAGAACTTCTTCCACGCGGTTCGGCGTGGAGCGGATACGTCAAAGTCCCGGATGGAACTGATTCACGACGCGGTAGCGGGACGCTCTGCCGTGATCGGGGCCGGGGAACTTGTGACAGGGGCAGATTTTGAACGCGCTGTGACATCCGGCTGGACGGAATTCGCGGCCGCCGGGCAATCTGTCATGTTGAACCCGGATCTCGCGCGCCTTGTCCGTGCGGGACGGGATGACCTGATAGATCGATTCCGCGATGAATCCAAAAATGACAGCTACCACCTTCCCAAGGTGCTCTGGCCCTGGGTTCCGGATAAAGACGGCCCCGCAAAGCTTCCGTAAATAACCTCATCGGAAAAGCCTCCTGGCATCACTGCCCGGAGGCTCTTTTTTTCCCGGGATTCAAAAAGTTAAGGCGTGGAAAAAATTAATAAAAATTAATAATGTAATGTTTTTAATCCTTTATTGATCTACGGATTTCATGAAAAATCTCATAACTATCAGAAGATTTTCGTTATTTTTGCCGGTATTTTTAATTGAGAAGTGGAATCATTATTTATAATATTTTGTTTAATTTTAATGAGTTACAAGTTAATTTTATAAGGATTGATTTGTAATTATTAAATGTAATTGACGTTTACTTCCGTAGAGTGGATAATGGCTTAGTCGTTTTAACCGACGCTTTGTCCAGTTATCACATCGAAGCTTAGTAAATTAATAAGATACTTATTTCTTCAGTTGCGGCTGCTGTGCTGGCCACCGTTTCTGGTGCGGCTCTTGCGGATTCCGCTGTTTACGTTAATAAAGCAGATATATCGGTACCGGATACTGATGTCGCCAATCAGACCGTTTCCAGCATCTATCCCTATGGCATCTCCTCCTACAACGGATTTGAGGCCTCCATTACCAATCCGACGATTGCCGTAACTGTCACCAGTTCAGGGAACGATCCGGAAGACGGGGCACTCGGCACGGCATACGGCGTGTTCAACATTCCCGGAAAGCAGAATAACGATGCAGAAGTTACTGGGGCTCTCTTAACCGTGGGCGGGGACACTTCGACGGTTTCCTTCACGACCTCTGCCAACGGTGTTTCGAGAGGCATTTATGCCGCCGGTGGCCTGGGAAGCGACGTGATTGTGAACGGCGCCTCCCTTACACTGGACGCTACCAGCGCGGAAAGCGTAGCGCATGGCATCGTTGCCCTGAACAACAGCACGGTTACCGTGAACAGCGACACGATCAATATCTCTGCGAACGGCGCTACCCGGGCTCGTGCGATTGAAGCTTCGGGGAGCACCGGCATCGGAACTGTTATCCTTGGAAAGGATTCTTCCGTCACAACTCTGAATGCCACCGCCAAGAACGGCACGGCATTCGGTATCTTTGCCGGCCCGAAGGTTGGCAGCACGGTTACCGTGAACGGCAAGTCTCTCACCATCAACGCTCACTCGGATACGGACGACGCCTACGGCCTCTTCGCTCAGAGCTCTGTGACTCCTGACTACGAGGGTAACGTTTCCACGATCAACATCAATGCCGAAGACACGGTGATCAATGTCACGTCCGACGCCGGTGAGTCTCACCAGTACGGCATCATCGCCATGTCGAACTCCCGTGTGAACGTGAACGGCAACCTGACCGTGAACGCTGGCAGCGGCGACGCCATCCTGACCCGCGGCGGATCAGTTATCACGATCAACCCGGACAAGGACAAGACCGTCCAGCTGACCGGTAATATTGAATACAACTACAACGAAGCTAACTCCGGTAATATCGCTGATTCGACCGTCAATCTCAATCTCTCGGATGCCAACTCTTTCTGGACTGGTAATGCGGTTCTGAGTAACGGCGGGGCAAGCGACTCCTCCAACGACACCGTGGCGGGGCTCAACCTCAATCTGTCTAACGGCGGTACCAGGAATGTAGCCAATTCGGCAACTGCCACGACTTCCGAATCCGGCGCTTCCACGACTCCGCTCGCGATCAATAATCTGTCGCTCAATGACAGTACCGTGAACTTTACGGACGCCTCCCAGGCCGCCAAGATTGAGAATCTGTCTGGCACCGGCGGTCAGGTGAACACTGCGGTCGAGAAGAATGCTGACGGCACCTACAAGACCTCGACACTCTCCGCTGATAAGGTTGATACCTCTTCCGGCACCCCGACCCTGAACATGAACATGGTCGGCACGAACGGCACGACGGTGAATTCTGACGTGATTTCCGCGGATGAACTCGCCTCGCTGACCGCCGCTGCCGCAACCGGCGCTCTCGCTACCGAAACGACGCGTGTCGCAACCGTTGCTGAAGGCGATGTGAACGGCGCTCTGACGATCACGGAAAACACTGACGGCACGACTACCGTCGCCGCTCCTGTCCGCAACACCAAGCTCGACAGCCTGCAGTCGGTCGGCGCCATTTCGATGACGCTCCTCCGCCACGACCTGAATAACCTCACGAAGCGTATGGGCGAACTCCGCGACGCTCCGAAGGGGGTCGGTGCCTGGGCCCGTGTCTACGGCTCCAAGCTCTCCTAAGGTGACAGCAACCTCACGAGCAAGAACAACTCGGTCCAGGTCGGTGTTGATACCGACATTGCCCAGACCGGCTGGAAGGTCGGCGGCGCGTTCATCTACACGAACGGCAAGGCTGATTACACCGGCGGTGACGGTGATATGGACGCTTACAGCATTGCGGCCTACGGCACCTGGTTCGGCTCGAACGGCGTGTATGTCGACCTGATCGGCAAGTACACCCGCATGAGCTCCGACTACGAATTCGGCAACATGAAGGGCGGTTACGACAACAACGCCTTCACGGTGAGCGCTGAAACGGGCTGGCATAAGGATCTCGGCCAGTACGCCTTCGTTGAACCGCAGGCTGAACTCACCTACGGCACGGTTGGCGGCGCTGATGACACGGCTTCCAACGGCGTGAAGATTAACCAGAGCGACTACAACTCGCTCATCGCCCGCATCGGTGTCCGCGCCGGTGCGAAGTTCGCTGAAAACAAGGGGCGCATCTACGCCCGCGTGTCCGGCAACTATGACTTCCTCGGCGACCTGAAGATGTCCGCTCAGAATGCCTCTGCCCGCAGCAACCTGAAGGACGACCTCGGCGGCTTCTGGTTTGAGTATGGTGTCGGTGCCAACTTCAGCTTCACGAAGAACACCTACGGTTACGTCGATTTCGAACGTACCGCGGGCGGCGAAGTGGATGAGGACTATCGCTGGAACGTCGGTATCCGTCACACGTTCTAATCAGCTTTTCGCTTCTCTCTGAAGCAAACTCCTGATACCGAAATCCCCCGGGAGATCTCATTCTCCCGGGGGATTTTTGCTGCGCCATGAACAAAAAAACCGGGCGGATTGCTCTGCCCGGATCTGAAAAAAGAATAGCTCAGGAAGTCATGCGAAACACAAAAGGAAAACCTCATCCGGCGCGCGGAGCCTGCCGACTGTACGGAACGCTATGACGACCGGACTGACGCTCCGTTTAGACCCTGGAAAGCCGCTTCTGCTCCCAGTCTCCAAAGGCAGACTGCACGCAGACGGCAGAAAGCGCCGCGCGCCTGTCTGACGGGAGGTTTCACACTCATATCCTCCCTGTCTGGCGATTCCTGATTTTCAGAAGGGATCACCTTTGAACTGGATAAAAGTTTAAATATATTTTTGCTATCTCTACAGTGAAAATTTGTAAAAGCACCCCGATACCCTCTGTGATTCGTCGCCTTATCGTTCTTCTGACTGATACTGAAAAGCGGAGAAATCCCGTTTTACCCGGGTCTTATGTAGTCCGGAGCGAATACAAATTCACCCCAGTCTGGCTCTTTCCATAGCGTCATGATTCTGCCTTGAGATCAGTGAGATACTGCCCTCAATCTCCTGAATCATCAGCTGTTTTTCAGAGAATAACGAAGCGGGACCGTGATTTTCATCGCCCGGCCGGTTTCGCCAACCGATTCCCCGATAAGCGCCGAAGCAAGGACGTCACCCGCGGCATCCAGCACGGAAAACCCGGATCCTTTCGACACCGAGGCTTTCAGGATCTTTCCCGCGGGGCTCAGCGAAAACGTGATTTCAAGAACGCCTTCTGTGCCTGAACGGCGGGCGCTCTTCGGGTAACGCTTCTTTCGCTCCACAAGGGCGATCAGTTTCGATGCCACATCAGATGTCTTAACCGCGGAGGGCTGAGGCGCCGCAGGAAGAGCGGCCGGCGACTTTTTTACGGCGGGAGCCGCGGCTCTCGGGGGAGGCGCTGCCGGAGCGGAAACCGCGGGATGCGGTGTTACCGGGCGGGGAGTCTCAGGAACCGTGGGAGCGGCTGCCGGTTTCGGCTCCTCGACAGTCACCGGGCTTACGGCAGTACGCGACGCGATCACCCGGGGTTTCTGAGCCTCCCGCTTGACGGGCGGCGCAGCCGTCACCGGTTTTGCCTTGGGGACCTGCTTTACCTCAGGCACTTTCCTCACTTCCGGCACGGGAACCGGCGCGGGCTTCACGTTTTCCGCGATCCGGAATTCCATCGCGAAATCCGGTTTCGGGACCGCGCTCCGCTTCAGTTCGAAACTCTGCGTCGCGAGCAGCGCAGCGGTCAGCACGAGAGCCCCCGCCGTCAGCCATCGGCCGCCGGCACGTGACGAGAGGAGCACAGGATCCGCTGTTTCACCCACCATCACTTTCCTCCCTCCTCTGTCCGGATCACAAAGCGGCCGGACTTCTTTTCCTTCGCCACATCCACGACCTTAACAAAGGCCGCGAACGGCGCTTTCTTATCGACCGCGAGGTTCAGCACCGCGTCCGCGGGCTTTGAATCAATGAAAGAAGCGAGCCCTTCCGGCGTAATCGCCTTTCCGTCCGCCCAGATCGAGCCATCCGCTTTGACCGCTACGAGCAGCTCCTCAGGCACTTTCGACACTGTCGCTTCGGTCGACTCCGGAAGCACGATATCAAGCACCGGTTTTGAGCTGAAAGTCATCGTCATCACGAAAAAGATGACCAGCATGAAGATCACGTCGATCAGCGACGTGAGATCGATGCGGGGTTCCTCATTTTCATCATCAAACATAGCGGACTCCCGCCTCGCGCGGCGTCTCCGCCTGGGCCTTCGCTTCTTTTTCAAGCGTCGGACGGCCGCCCTGCACCAGTTCAAGCGCGCGGTAGCTATGCTCCACCGCCTCGATCCGGAAACCTTTGATACGAAGCAGCAGGCAGTAGTAGACCATGAGCACCGGAATCGCGATCACGAGACCCATCACGGTTGTGAGAAGCGCCTGCCAGATGCCGGACGCGAGCGCCGCGGGGTCCAGTGCCTGGTTCACGGCGATTGTCTGGAAGACTCCCACCATGCCGAGCACGGTGCCGAGAAGGCCGAGAAGCGGCGAAATCGCCGCGATGAGCTTCAGCCAGCACATGCTGTTATTCACGGGGGCGAGGTGCTTATGAAAGAGGTATGCGACCTCAGCCCGGATATCGTTTGAATGGGATCCATGCGTAAAAACCACTTCCCGGACCACGCAGACGAGCGGATTCAGGTTCCCCTCCGTCCGCTCGCGGAAATGCCGGCCGCCGTCTGCCTCCGCTTCGTGGATCGTCGAACGGAAGCCCCGGCCGGTCCGAATGAGATAAATCACAGTCCAGATCGTGAGGTAAAGACCCGCGGCAGCGACAAGAATCAGCGCTACACCTGCGGGTCCGATCAGTTCGTACATTTTCGCTAAACCCATTCTGGTGCCTTCTTTTTTATGTTTATGCTTTAAAAGCGGGAAGCCGGTGCATGTACCGGCTTCCATTTTTTTCGTCTGCCTCAGTCCGGAATCGGCGTCCGCTGAGAGCTGAGAATCCCAGCGGCCCAGGTTCCGGCTTCAGAGAGATCCGTCTGATCGGGGTGTGAGGCTGACGCCTTCAGTCGGGCTTCCACTTCTGGCGTCATCATCCCGGCCTCCTGCATCATGCGGACCACATCGTCACTCACGCGTCCCCGCCACATCCGGATCCCGAGGAGATCGGCTCCGGACGCCGCTGCCTCGCCGCGAACCCGTTCGAGGAACGACTGGAACCGTGGGGATGTCGGATCCCCGCCCATCGTGCCGAAAAGCGCGAGCGGGGTGCCGGATGCGCGGACCATCACGGCCTTCGCGTCCGCGCTCATCACGCCCATATCAATCCAGAACCCGAGAAGCACGAGACGGTAGGCTGAAAGATCACCCGCCTCAGACGCCTTCCTGAGGACAGAACCTGGGATTGACGCGGCAATCGCGCGGGCCACGGCTTCGGTGTTCCCGGTGCCGGAGCTATAGGCGACGAGTACGGGTCTCGTGTCCGTCATCAGGCGGCTCCGAGCTCAGCCTTCAGCGCGAGGAACGCGTCGCGGGCCTCAGGGATCAGCTGATGGTTCTCACGGCCCACATAGACCTGGAACATCGATTCGCCTTCTTCATTGAAGAACGCGAGGAAGTGGCTTTCGCGTCCCATGAAGGGAAGCGTGATGAAACCGATCGTCTTCACGGCGTCCGCCTTCAGGTGGCCGCCGAGCGGAGAGCCATGGAAAATGTTGTAGTAGCCCATCCCGTGCTTCCCTTCCGCGAGTTTGCAGCTCACTTCGATCACGTTTCCGAGATGCTCAAGGAAGAACGTGGCGGAGGGCCAGGCGCAGGCCGAGCTCCAGACCGCGTCAAATTTCGATCCATCCGCATAAGCCCGGGAATCCGCGGGAAGGTGTTTCGAAGCCTCAAGCTCCGTGAGTCCGGTCGCGGCGGCAAGCGTTTTCAGCGTCGCCGGGGCTTTGGAGGAGAGCACCGCGGCCACTTTTTCTTCCATCGTTTTTTCCGTCATTCAATTAATTCCTTAAGTAGGTGGAGTGAAAAAATCTGTTCTGTGTCAGAGCAGCTTCCTGGGGCTCATCCCCGGGAGAGAAAGGGGTTTCAGGCGGCTCGCGCCAGAACCTCGTTTCTGATCGGAAGCGTGAGCCGCCGTTCGCAGCAGAGTTTCAGGAGTTCGAGGTCATGCGTGATCACAAGCACCGCCTTCCCCTCCTTCGCCATGGATTCAAGCGCCCGGGCAATCCGCCGCATGTTGACGCCATCGAGCCCCGAAGTAGGTTCGTCGAGAATGATCACGTCAGGATCCTTCGCAAACGCAAGCGCGATCACAAGACGCTGCTTCTGTCCCCCGGAAAGTGACTGGGGGTGGCGTTCCGCGAGCGACTCAAGGTGAAAGAGCGAGAGAAGCGGCATTGCGTCTTCCCGCTCAGCCGGGCGTCCGGCCGCGGCGAGCGACGACATCACCTCACCGAGCACCGTTTTCATGTGGAGCTGGTGATCCGCGTTCTGCAGCACGATCGACACCGAAGCGAGAAGTGTCTTCGCGTCAGCTGGTTTGCCGCCAAGCAGGAACCCGCCCTTCAGGGGCTTCGCGAGCCCCGTGAGAAGACGGGCAAGCGTCGTTTTCCCCGCGCCGTTATGCCCGATCACCGCGGTGATCCCGGGGTGAACGCCAAACGTCGCGTCATCAAACACGGGGGGCTTCCCCTTGTAGGCAAAGGTCACGGCATCCGCCGCAAGCACCGGGCGGCCAGATGCCTCCTCGTTTCTCGGGAGCGTCTCCCGGACATCCGGCACCGCGGCGGACCGAAGCCCATAGCGGCGGCAGAGTTCCGGGGTCAGAATCGAAAAATCCCCCTCTTCCGCCATCCTCCCGTCCTCCATCACGATCACGCGGTCCACGGCTCCGGAGAGCCAGTAGAGACGGTGATCCACGACGAGGATCGCCTTCCCTTCCTTCTTCAGCCGGATGATTTCAGAAGCGAGCGCCTCGGTTGACTCCGGGTCGAGATTCGCGGTCGGCTCATCAAAAATGAGCGCCTTCGGGGCTGTCATCGTGATGGATGAGAGACCGACCTTCTGCTTTTCGCCTTCGGAGAGTTCGTGGATCGATGAGGAAAGCACGCGGCCGATCCCGAACCGCTTCACAGCGTCCTCGATCTTCCGGCGGATGCCTTCCCGGGACGTGCCCCGCCACTCTTCCGCGAACGCGAGCTCGTCCTCGACATTCAGCGCGAAGAACTGGTTCTCCGGGTCCTGGAAAAGCGTTCCGCAGTCCGCCGCGATCTCAGGAAGCGTGCGGCTCGCATTCGGGATCCCCGCAACGCGGATGCTGCCTGTCACCTTCCCGCCGTAGTACCCGGGAGCGAGACCGTTGATCAGACGGATCAGCGTGGTTTTTCCGCAGCCGCTGACACCCGTCACAAGGACCGTTTCGCCGGGCTTCACGTCGATCGAGATATCAGTCACGGCGTCCCGACCCGTGAAGGGATAGCGGTACGTGACGTGATCAAGCGAAATCAGAGGTTCCATCACAGTCTCATTTCTCATCGGTGCGGCCCTCGCACAGCACCAGGGAACGCGATTTCAAGCGCGATCGCCGCGGCGATCACGAGAAGCGTCGTGACCATCAGCCAGGTATCCGCGCGGCCCCAGACGGACTCCCGGTAGGGGGTCATCCGGGCACGGAGCCCAAGCCCCTTCATTTCAGCCGCGATACCGAGTTCATCGGACGTTTTAAGGGTCCGGAAGAGAATCGGGGAAAGAAGAAGCCGCATCGCGAAGAACGGATGAATCACGCACGCCACGGGACCCAGCTTCCAGCCGCGGATCCGGACCGATTCCCATACCTGGCGGATATCGTTCGCGAAGGTCGGGATAAAGCGCAGCATGACAGCCGCCGGAAGATAAATGCAGAACGGCAGCCGCATCGACTGCAGCGCCCAGAGCACCGACTGGATCCGGGTCGAGAAGGCGAGCGGAAGAATCACGTTCATCATCGTGAGACCGCGGAGGAACGGGATCGAGAGGCTCTTCATATCGAGGCCGCGCGCCATCGCGGGGAAGAAATGCGCGAGTACCATCGCGCAGCCGACCGACATCGCCATCATGAGCGCCATGAGGATGTAGGCAGCCGCCGACACTTTCCAGCGCCGGGCACTCGCGAGGTAGACCGCTGACGCCGCGAAAAGCGCGAATTCAGCCCAGAACCCCGAGAACGCGATCGTCGCCGCGGCCGCAGCCGCCGTCACCGCCATCTTGGATCGGGCGTCGAGCGACGTGAGCCACGTCCTCTCTCCGGCGCTAAGACTGAATGATCCCTGCATGATGCAATTCCTTTACCACCCGGGCTCCGGTGAAGAGTCCGGCAAATGAACCGATGTAGCCGATCGTCACAAACGGCACGACCATCCAGACAAGGGCCGGCGTTTCGCGGGCGAAGAGGAATGAGACCCCGAGCGACAGGACTTTCGCCGCGAAATCCGAGACCCCAACCCCCGCGAACACACCGAACCGGCTTTTCGGGCCTCCCGCGAGACGCATCGCGCCTTCACCGAGAAGCGCCGCGGCGAACGCTGTCGGAATCAGCGTGACACTCCCTCCGAGGAGCATGAGGCTGATCAGCATGTTCACCGTGGTGAAGAGAAGCAGCGTCCACTGCTTCCTCACCTTGTAGAGCATCACAACGACGAGCGTCGTGAAAACGAGATTTTTCAGCAGCAGCGTTGCGGGATTCATGCCGCCCCCGGCAAGCGCGATGAGAAGCGAGGTGAGTTTCGCCGCGGCCGCAAAAATGCCGATCGCGACGAGCTCACGCGCAGCCCAGTAACGGGGCCGCGGGGCGTCGGGGAGCCTTCCCTCCCCGAAAACCGCAGTGTTCATCATGAAAGCCGCACTCCTCTCTTAGAACTTCGCCGTAAGCTTCAGGTTCAGGTGCCGCTCGGCTTCCCAGGTGGAAGCGTTGTAGTGGTAGCCCTTATTGAAGATGTTGATCACTTCAGCGGAGAGCTTATACGCGCCCTGCTTCCCGAACTGGTAGCCGACCGCGAAGTTAGCGGTCGTGAAACCAGCGGTCCGGGTGGCCACGCCGGTCGTACGCGAGTAGCTCTTCGTTTCGTTCTGGCTTCGGGCATAGAGATCCGTGGTGAGCGTGCCGCCCGGGATCGCGAAAGCCGTACGGACACCGTAACGGGCCCAGAATTCAGGCGTGCCGCTCTGATAGGTGGAGAAATCACCCCACTCGAGCTGACGGCGCATCCAGGTGAGCGAGAGATAGGGCTCAATATGTTCCGTCGCCTTCCAGGAGGCCGCGAGTTCGAGACCGCGGGTCTTTGCCTTATCGGCGTTGACATAGCGCCTGTTGACACCGTCCGCGAGGTATTCCGTCGTGATGTAGTTCTTCGCGTCGGAATAGAACGCAGCCGCGTCAATCACCACCGGGCCGTTATTGAAGCGGGCACCGATCTCGAAGTTATTCGACGTCTCAGGCTTCAGATCCGGGTTTCCGTAAAGGGTTCCCTGACCGCCCATTGAGGTCGCGAGATAGCGCTCCTGAAGGATCGCGGCGCGGAACCCCTGAGACCAGGTCGCGCGGAGCGCGAGGTTATCGATCCCCTTCCAGATGAGGCCGGCGTTAAAGACCGCGCGGCTGTTGTCGCTCGACCCCGTGTCACCGGCGGACCCGTCATCCGTATTCACGTACGTCCTATTCAAAATCGAAATCGTGCGGGGACCGACCGTACGCGTAATGCGGGAGTAACCGTTTTTCGACGCCGTCGCGGTATTCATTTCGGAATCCACCCACGTGTAGCGGACACCGTAATTCGCGGTGAGATCCCAGGGGAGCTGCGTCTCCATGGAGGCGAAAACAGCGTGGACGGTTTGCTTGCCTTCATTCACGCGGTCCGTCGTGTAGTCCATGTCGGACGCCATGCCGGATCCCAGGCTCTGCTTCATCACCACGTGAACGCCGGTATCCGCGGAAAGCTTATCCTGCGAGTATTCGTAGCCCGTGATCAGGAAATTGCGCGCTCCGAGCTGCCAATCCATCTGGATCGAGGTGCCGAGAGTCTTCACGCGGTTATCCGCCGTGTTGTCCATCGTCATCCCCTGGCTCACATGGTTCAGCATTTCCTTGTCGTTCTTCTGCCAGTAGCCGTCCCAGCGGACGCGGGAGAGGTACTTCGAGAGGTTCTTCCCTTCAGCGAAAAGCCCCACCTTGTCGCGGCGCAACTTCGGCACATCAACCGAGAAGGCGTCCGGAGACATCCCGAAGACACCCCCGTGGATCGAGGAGTCAAACGTGTCAGCTGTGAGACCCGCGGCCCAGTGATCAGTAATGTCGTAAGCGAGATAGAGACCACCCGACTTCGCGCGGAAATTCGTGTTTTCCTGCTTTCCGTAGGGAGTGCGGATATCGCCGTGGCTCTCGTAGCTGCCATTCAGCCGATAGTGGAAACCGTGCGTGGAGCCCGAAATCGTCGCGCCTTCGCTTAAACCGCGGCCCGCGCCGTTGTAACCGATCGACGCCTCGGCTTCAAAGGGCTTATCGCCCCCTTTCTTCGTGATGATATTCACGGCGCCGCCGATCGCGTCAGAGCCGTAGAGAACGGAGGCCGGTCCCTTGATCACTTCGATACGCTCGATCTCCGTCGGATCAATGAGGATCGGAGCGCCGGACATCGACTTATGCTCCGAAATCTTCTGACCGTCGATCATCACGAGCGTACGGAACGCGTCCTCACCTCGGATGCTGAGGCGCTTCAGCCCCTGCGTTCCGTCATTCATGATCTGAACGCCCGGAATGTCTTCAAGTAGCTCGCCCACCGTCCTGGCCGAGGACCGGCGGATGTCATCCGACGTGATGACGGAGACGCTCATCGGAACGTCTTCCAATTCCTGCGCGACACGGCTCGCGGTCACAACGACTTCACCGGTTTTTTCCGCGGTTTCAGCCGCTCCGGCGGCTGTCGCGAAAGCCGCGGCGGTGAGCGCGGCGATGAGCGTGAGATGATGTTTTCCTTGCATTTTTTATTAATTCCCTGCTGGAATAGAGATCCCCTTCACGGGGTCCCGTCACTTTGAGGCTGAGGCGAGAAGATCCATCAGCGCCTGGGTAAGACGTCCCTGCCAGAACTGGCCGGAGACGGTTAGCTGGTAGCGGCTGCCATCGGGTTCAATCAAACCGGCTTCAAGCCAGTTCTCAATCGCCGGGCGCCAGAGTTCAGAGAAGGCGATCGGGTAAAGGCGTTCGAGCGCCGCCGGGTCGAGGAAGTTGAGTTCCGTCTGCTCGTTCAGCGCCCGGGCCTCTTCCCAGAATCGGCCGGGAGCGGTGATCATGGCAACCGGCTTAACGCCTGAGGCCACCGTCGCCTTCCACTCGTCCACATTCCGATTCACCATGTAGCCGTAGCCTGACACGGTGCCGCCGGCACCGGGGCCGAACGCGAGACAGTCCGTACGGCCCTTCGCGAAATAGTTGTAGAAATTCCGTTCGCGCGTCGCGCGGGCCCAGTGGCTGATCGAGAGACGCTTCCAGTGAGAGGCTTCCATCGCGCGAATGCTCTCTTCGAACATCAGTCCCCGCATTTCGGAGTCCGGTCCCGCGGGGAGCTTGCCCTTTTCGATATAGCGGTAAAGTGGTGCGCCCGGGAAGACGCGGAGCTGATAGCAGTCCGCACCGTCAAGCCCCAGATCCACCACCATCCGGAGGTCTTCCTTCCAGGTGTCGAGCGTCTGATAGGGGAAGCCGTAGATAAGATCCACGACCACCGCGGCCTGGTTGTAGCTCGTCAGGCGCTCAAGCTGCCGCACGAGTTCTTCCTTCGTGGAACGGCGGCCGACAGCCTGACGGATCTTCGTATCAAAGGTCTGGACACCGAGCGAGAAGCGGTTCGCACCGCCCTCCATGCAGGCTTCCATCCGGTCCGGCCCGAAATTCGAGAGGCGGCCTTCAAACGTAATCTCGCAGTCGTTCGCGAGCGGCAGATTCTTCTTCACCGCGCGGATCAGCCGCACGATGTCAGAGGCTTCGAGCGCGGTCGGCGTGCCGCCGCCGAAATACACCGCCTCAAGCGGCCGTCCGGTCTGAACGTTGCGTTTATTCCAGAGCTCCAGCTCCCGGATCAGGAGATCCGTGAACGCGCGGCTTTCCTCCGCGTTGCGGTAAGGCTTGATATAGAAGAGACAGTAGAGGCAGCGCGTCTCGCAGTACGGCACATTGATATAGGCAACCGTCCGGCGGCCGCGGACTGTATCGGCAATTTCCTCAATACGGACCGAGAGCTCCTCCTCCGGCACGAGACTCGCGCTCATCCCGGCGTGCGTCATGATCTTCGGGTCAAACGCATCGCGAAGCGGATTTCCGGTAACCCGGGCACGCCACGACGCTTCTTCCGGGTTTCCTCCACGCTTCATCACGTGGACCGGCATCTTCATTTCCATCGTTCTTCCTGTTCAATCAATGAGTTGCGGCTGGCGGAACAAACCTCACCCCGCCTTTGTACCCGTAAAGATATACTTCGGATCCTTTTTTGTCAATGATAATTATTATCATTGTAATTTTCATTAACTTTGTAAGAGACGATATCAGTTGCTGTTTTTCCCCGGAATCCGGCTGTTCCGGCGCGAAAAAAAGGCCCGCAAACCTGCGGGGCTTCATAGTCTCTAAAGGATGGGGTTCAGAAAAACTGCCCCTTCTCTTTTTCTCAGGCGCGGCCGAACACCTTCTCGAGATGCGCTTTCAGACGTTCGATATCGGACTCAATCGTCGGATTCTTGATGACGTCATTGCACATAAAGGACGGGAGCGGCTTGAGACCGATGAACTGGTTCGCCTTATGGAGACCGAAGAAAGTGGCGTCAATCCCCTTCCCTTCAAAGAACTCATCCTTCGCAAGGAACGCGTTCAGCGGCGCATTCCAGGTGGAGCTGATCATGTAGTGACCCTGCAGCTTGCCGCCGGTGCCGTAATTGATATCCGGCGTCTCACGGTGACGGCCGTCGCCCGTAATCATCGGCTGGCCGCCGAACACATCATCTTCGTACGACTTCAGCGCGGCCGGGGCTTCCATCCACCAGGCAGGCGTCTGATAAATCACGGCGTCAAGCCACAGGTACTTCGCCACCTCATCCTCAGTCTTCCAGCCATCCGCGAGCCGCGTCACCTGCACTTCGTGCCCGAGGCTCTCAAGCGTCGCCTTCTCGATTTCCGTGAGACGGTGGTTAAGCGCTCCTCCGTTTCCGCCTTTGAACGGCATGCCGGCGTCGACAATCAGAATCTTCATTTTCTTTTTTCCTTCGTTGCTGAGAAAGGAACCGGTTTCATAGGTTCCCGCGAGTATCATTCGCCACGAATTCTACTTTTGCGGCCTCAGAGCGTGAGGCTTTGGGCCTTGAAACACCTTCTTTCTGTCTCCGGATACAGAAAAACAGCCTCAACTGTCAAAAGGCGGACTTTTTTCTCCTCCGCAGGAAGTATAGATATCGATAAAAGCTATAACCAGATATGAAAACAAAATATTGGAAATAACCAGAGCATTTTCATAAACTTGAATCACAGGGGCAATAGCCCTCGGATTATGAAAAGAACAGAGGAACCTTCATGAACAAACGTAATTTTCTGAAGTGCGCGGCGCTCGCTGCCGCTCCCCTCGGACTCCCGGCTGCCGCAAGCGCTGCCGGATCGGCCGCCCCGGTGCCGTCTGACACCCCGGCGCTCACGTCCGGCTGGGACAAGGTTTTTCCGAAGAACCCCAACGTTGACCATAAGAAGATCACCTTCAGGAACCGCTATGGGTTCACGCTCTCGGTGGATCTCTACACGCCGAAAGGCGTGAAGGCAGGGGTCGAGCTCCTGGCCATTGCGGTTTCGGGGCCGTTCGGCGCAGTAAAGGAACAGAGTTCCGGGCTCTACGCGCAGGAAATGGCGTCGCGCGGCTTCGTCACGCTCGCCTTTGATCCCTCCTGGACCGGAGAGAGCAGCGGCTTCCCCCGCAATATGGCGTCTCCTGACGTCAATACCGAAGACTTCAGCGCCGCGGTTGACGCGCTCGGCATCCTTCCGATCGTCGATCAGAAGCGGATCGGCATTATCGGGATCTGCGGGTTCGGCGGGTTCGCGCTGAACGCCGCGGCGATGGATACCCGCGTCCGCGCGGTGGCATCTGTTGTGATGTACGACATGAGCCGCGCGATGGGCTGGGGCATCGGCGCGGGGCGCGACCGCTATACGGAAGCGGATCGCCGAGCCGTGAAGGCGTTCCTGAACGAAAAGCGCTGGGAAGACGCCGCGAAAGGCTCGATTCCGCCAGGCGGTCACGACCTCGCGGTGGATAAAGCCGAACACGTGACGCAGGGGAATCGGATTCTTCCCGAAACGCTCCCCGCGGACGCGGATCCTGTCACCAAGGAGTTCTTTGATTACTACCTGGTGAAGCGCGGTTTCCATCCCCGGTCCGTCAATTCGACGAGCGCCTGGTGCCGGACGATGCCGCTCTCCTTCATGAATATGCCGCTTCTCACTTATATCAAGGAGATTTCGCCCCGCCCCGTCCTGATCATCACGGGCGAAAAAGCGCATTCCCGGTACTTCGCGGAGACGGCCTATCAGAACGCCGCGGAACCGAAGGAACTCGTGATTATCCCGGGCGCGAACCACGTGGATCTCTACGACCGGAAGGAACTCATTCCGTTCGCGAAGCTCGAAAGCTTCTTCACGAAGAACCTCGCGCCTTCCGCCGCTTCACGGTAGACTTTGGATGGATAGCGGCGATGCAGGTTCGCCGCTCAGGATGAAAAGGAGGCAGCAGGATGGCTGACTTTAGAGATCGAAGCGCCATGCTTCTGGAAGAGCTTCTCGACTCGGGATTCCGGGTGGAAGATGCCGAGCGGCTCCGTGACCTTCTGACGGTCGGCTGCCGCAATTCAGCGATTGAAGAACTGAAGGAAAAGCGTGAGTCGCTCCTTCGGTCGCTTCACGAGAAAGAGTCCTCGATCGACTGCATCGACTCCGTCCTCTATAAGATCCGCCGGGGTGAGCTCTGAGAAGGAGCCTGCTTCCATCGGTTAAGCAAAGCCCCGTTTTTGCAACGGGGCTTTCTGTTATTTCGCGGGACGGGCGCCGGGCCGCTCCGGGTCCTCTTTCAGGGCTTCCGCCGCGGCATCCCGCGCCGCCGCTTCAAACTCACGCTCCAGATCCGCTTTCAGCACCTCAAGCAGCCGGGTCGCCGCGGGCGTAAACACCTGATACTTCCGCCAGATGATCTTCATGCCGCTCGTCTTCGCCGGCACAATCGGCCGGAAGCAGAGGTCAGAGGCCGGGCAGGTATCAATCAGGTGGTCAAACACCACGGCGTACCCGAGCCCCTCCCGCACCATGATGCCGGCGTTATAGGCAAGATTAAAGGTCGCGACGATATTCAGCCGGTCCGCGGGGTCCCCGAGCCACCGCCTGAGGTCCTGCTGCAGCCCCTGGCGCGAGCAGATCAGCGGGTGAAACGGCAGATCCTCCACCGGCACCGCTTTCCGGATCGCGAGCGGCGCGTCTCGCCGCATGACAAGCCCCCAGCGGTCCTGTCCCGGGAGATCGAGGTAGTTGTACTTCGAGAGATCGGCGTCATTCACAATGATCGCGAAGTCAAGGAGCCCTTTATCGAGCTTCGCCGTGATGTCATCGGCGTCCCCGCTCACAAAGTCTGGGCGGATGCCAGGATACCTCTCATGAAGCCGCTTCACTGTGCGGGCGAAGTACTTGATGGAATCAGACTCCGCCGCCCCGATCGAGACGCTTCCGGAATCCAGATCATTCAGGGCCCGGAACTCCTCCTCAGTCTTATCAACGAGCGCAAGGATATCCTCGGCCCGCTTCCTGAGAAGCATGCCGGCATCGGTAAGCCTGATACTGTAATTCGTTCTCTCGTACAGCTTCCGCCCGAGCTCTTCCTCGAGGTCCTTCAGCTGTTTTGAGAGCGTCGGCTGCGTCACAAACAGCCGCTCAGCCGCCCGCGTCATATTGCCTTCGCGGGCCATTGTCACGAAGTAGCGAAGCACCCTGATTTCCATTGCGGCCTCCTGTGGACCGTGATGCCGTTCGTCTCGCGGCATCCCCTTGAAAAAATTATAAACCTGTCAGGGTCTTGCCATAGACCGCGCTTATGACTGAACACAGTTATTGAGGATATTCAAAACTGTTTTCCGCCATTAATTGACAACTTTTAAACCAAGTTTAATTTAGTTAACTTTTTAAGGGGAGGCTCTGTTTTTCCGTTGATCAATCAACCGAAACTAAACTTTTATTTAAAACAAAATCATCAGGATAAGAACTATTAGCCGATTAAATGCAACACAGGGATGATCGGCCACCGGACAACCGCCATAGGGTCATCCGAAACTCATTTAAGGGCTCTGAAAATCAGTTTCACGGCATTAAAAATCAGGTTTTATCTGAAACGACATATATATGACCCTTCTTATGCGTCACAAAAACCGATAAAAATGCCTTATTTTCAGCTGTATTGACTCTGCTTCAAGCGTTTTCCAATTACAAAATTGAAAATATCCGGAATCCGGGTTTTACAAACCGATATTTGTAATACCAAATTAGATGAGTCAATAGCTAAAAGCCATAACTTCCAATTAATTATTACTTATTGGAATAGCGAAATCCGGTTTCTCAGGGATTTCTGCTAAATCTTCTCATTTAAGGCCTTGCGGAGGCCTCCGGACGAAAAAATGACCCGCTTTTGCCCCGGATTTGATCCGAAAGATGATAATTCCATTTAACCGGGCTGAAAAGTGGTTGTCAGTAATTTACCAGAGTCAATGGTCCGGATAAAGAGGAGGCAGGTGTCATGACAGATTTCATCCGGTTTACGGCGGGCGGCAGAACCTTCAAGGTAGAGCTTGCGGATACGCCAGCCGCGCGGGCTTTCAGAAAAGTACTTCCGGCGAAGCTCCCGATGCTCGAACTGAACGGGAACGAAAAATACTTCCACTTCAGGGACCGCACGTTCCCGGCAGCGCCCGCGGTGCATGCCAAGGCGGGTGACGTGATGCTCTATCAGGACGACTACGTCGTGATTTTCTATATGACGCCTGAAAATTCCCCCTACACCTACACCCGGATCGGCCGTGTGACGGACACAAAGGATCTGATCCGCGCGCTGGGAAGCGGGAATGTCGATGTATCGTGGGAATAAGCGCGGTTTATTAAACAAAAAGTGTGTCATTAATTCACTTATTTCTGCTTAAATACCACAAGAGAAAACCGTCCATTCCTTTGAAGGAATGGACGGTTTTTTTCTGAACTGAAGTTCAGGCTCGGCTGCTCACCGGGCGGGTCCCCAGGCGCCGGGGCCGGGCCCAGGAGCCGGACGGGGTGCCTGACGCGGCCCAGGCGGAGGAGGAGCGAACCGGGGATCCGGCGCGGCCTTCGGAGGGCGCGGCGGATGACCGAATTCCATCCGCTCAAACGTCTGCCGCTGCGGCTGATCGAAATGCGACACCATGCGGCGGCGGGTAAGCGCCACGCGATCCAGATCTGTCGCGAGAACCTGCGCGAAATGCGCCTGCTCGTCCGCTAGCGCCTGATGATCGGTCGCGTTCCTCACACGGCGCCAGTGCTCATGGCGGTCAACCGCGAGCTGCCGCTGCGCGGCGATCCAGGAGTCGAACGTCGGCTTCTGATACGGACGGATCCGGAGCGCCTCAGCAATATGACGCCCCATCCAGTCCACCTGCTCAGGAGTCGCGTTGCCCCAGCCCGGCATCGCCGGAGCGGGCGCAGGGCCCATCCCGGGCTGTCCGGGAGGCGGCGGGGTCAATTCCTGGTCCCTGCTGCGCGATCGCGGCAAGCGGCAGCGCCGCAAGCCCTAAAAGCATCAGTCTGCGTTTCATATCGTTCGTCCTTCCTGCTTTTCTGCAGGAATTGGATGAGGACCCGGTGCCCCGAGGGAATGACGGGGAGATCCTCATCTCGTGCTTTCGAGCGAACCTCAGTGGCAGCCGCAGGCGTGGAACGCGTCCGGATTATTCACGAGTTTCCCCGTGAGGAATCCGCGGACCGCCTCGTCGGCGTTTCCGGAAGCGCCCGCGATGAGATTGAGATTCATCGACTCAAGAGCGCTCACCGCGCCGAAACCGATTCCACCGCAGATCACGGTGCCCACGTTGAGGTCCGCGAGGAGCCCTGCCATGGCAGCGTGTCCGGATCCCGTGGCCGGCACTTCCTGCACCTGAATCACTTTGCTGTTTTCCACGTCATAGACGCGGAAAGCCGGTGCGTGACCGAAGTGCTGGTAGATTTCGCCGTTTTCAACCGGAATTGCAATACGCATTGTCTTATCTCCTTATGGGAAGGACCCGGAAAAGGTTTCCGGATCCGTCCGTTTCCTGAGGGGGCGGACGGCAGCATTCAGGTTCCCCGCACCCGGACAGGCGATCAGCCCGGAAAATTTCCGGCGCGGTTCCTGTCCATCTCGGGTAAAAACGATTATAGGAAGCGGGGCCTCCCGGAATCGTTAAGAAAATGCCATCCATTGCTACAAAAACCATTGAACGGTAATAAAAACGAAAGCCCCGGATCCGGCCCGTTATCAGGACCAGAATCCGGGAGCTCTGAGCATAACCGTTATGGGCGTCGCGCGGGAGGTCAGGATGACCGCGCGCGGCGCCGTCTGATCATGCCTCTCAGAACATACCCATACGCTTTTCGTTCAGCGAAATGAAGATGTTCTTCGTCTGGGTATAGGCAGACAGAATCGAGAGATAGGTCTCGCGGCCGATACCGGACTGCTTGTAGCCGCCGAACGGGGCGTGAGCCGACAGTTCGTTATAGGTGTTCACCCACATACGGCCGGTGTGGACGCCGCGGGCCACACGGATCGCGCGGTTGATATCCTGCGTCCAGACTGCGCCGCCAAGGCCGTAAACCGAGTCGTTCGCGATCGCGAGCGCTTCTTCTTCGGTGTGGAACTTGATCACCACGGCAACCGGTCCGAAAATTTCTTCCTGCGCGACGCGCATATCAGGAGTCACATCGCCAAGCAGCGTCGGAGCCATGAAGCAGCCCTTGTCGAGACCGTCTTCCGTCAGACGGCGGCCGCCGGTAATGACGGTAGCGCCTTCTTCCTTACCGATATCAACGTAGCTGAGAACCTTCTTCAGCTGACGCTCATCAACGAGAGCACCGACCTGCACGCCTTCTTCCCACGGACGGCCCACCTTAACCGCTTCGAATTCCTTCTTCAGGGCAGCAATGAACTTGTCATAGATCGTGTCCTGAACAAGGATGCGGGAGCCGGCGCAGCAGACCTGGCCCTGATTGAAGAGAATGCCCATCTGAGCGCCTTCGAGCGCCTTATCAAAGTTGCAGTCGTCGAAGATGATGTTCGCGGACTTGCCGCCGAGTTCAAGCGTCGCCGGGATGATGCGCTTCGCGGCAGCCAGACCCACGTTGCGGCCCACTTCAGTGGAACCCGTGAAGGCGAGCTTCGCGAAGCCCGGATGCTCGAGGATCGCCTGACCAGCCACGCGGCCGGAACCCGGGAGAACGTTCACAACGCCGGCCGGGAGGATATCCTTCAGGAGCTTCGCGAGTTCAAGAATGGAGAGCGGCGTGTCAGAAGCCGGCTTGATCACGACCGTATCGCCGGCAGCGAGCGCCGGGGCGAGCTTCCAGCAGGCCATCAGGTACGGGAAGTTCCACGGAATGATCTGACCCACAACGCCGAGCGGCTCGTGAAGCACGAGAGAGAGCGTGTTTTCGTCAATCTGAGCGGCGCGGCCTTCGGCAGCGCGCAGCACGCCGGCGAAATAGCGGAAGTGATCGGCACCGGCCGGGATATCAATATTGCGGGTCTCGCGGAAGGGCTTGCCGTTATCGAGCATTTCCACCGTGGCAAGACGCTCGACGTTCGCGTCAATCGCGTCCGCGATCTTCAGAAGCAGAGCGGCACGCTCAGCAGGCGACGTCTTGCTCCAGGTCTTGAACGCTTCGGTAGCGACCTTGACCGCGCGGTCCACGTCTTCCGGGGTCGCGGCAGACACATCGGCGAGCTTTTCGCCGTTTGCCGGACACACGGTCGCGAAAGTCTTTCCGTCAGAGGACGGCACGAATTCGTTATTGATGAATAGACCGTAGGACGCATCACAAATGTTGTTCATAAACACTCCTCATGTTAAGCGGGGTCCGCTCTTCCCCTGCCCTGGAGCCGCGCGGTGACCGCGCTCACTCCGCCGGTATCCCGGCTAAGAGCTAGTGGCAAACCCTCAGTTAGACGATACTACTCCGTCTTTTCTCAAATGTCTGAAACGATTCTAGGCAAACTGGAAAAAAGTGGGAGGCCTTTTTCCGTGACAAAAAAGGGGACATGTGCCTAGATCAATAATGCGCTTTCCTTAATTTTTTCTTAATTGAAAACAGAGATGTAACACGAAATGAAATAAGTGAAAATCCTTAAGGCGTTACGATTTTCCGTCTTCAGGCAGTTTTCATCGGTTCCCGGCAGCAGCCTTCCATGTCCCGTCCGGCCGGGATTTTTCGCATTTGAGAATCATTAGCAATCAACAGCTTCCGTCATCCGTCTGACCCCGGGGAGGATTTTACACGCTTTCAAAAACTGTCCCGTTCCTACCAAATTTATGGTAGCCTTACTTCGTTGAAATGTTTTCTGACACAGATCCGCTGGACCCGTTATGGCTGAGAAGAAGATTTCCGAAAAATCAGAACTCCGGTCCCGCCGCAGGAGCGGCCAGGGGACAGACTGTCTCGTTCAGATTCTTCTTAACGCCTATAAGGGGTCGGATGAGGCGCTGCCTCCCGAGCTTGAAAGCCTGAAGGAGGAGCTTCAGGGAGAGCTCACTTCCCCCGCGCTTCTGAAGGCCGGAAAGCCGCTCGATCATCATTCGATGGGCTTCTTTCCCCATATCGAAAAAGAGGCGTATCAGCTCGCGCGGATCGGCAAGACGGATACCGAAATCCACGATTCCATTCTTTCCCGCCACGGCACCCGGGTAACGCGGGAGTTTATTGAGGCCGCGGTCGGAAAGCTGCAGGGCGGCACGGATCTCTGGAGCGAGGGACCGGCGCCTGAGACGCTGCCCATCCTCTTCATCAAGCCCATCAAGGTAAGGAAGCAGGATGGCGGCCGCGTGACCGAGCTCCTCGCCGCACTCGCCTTTTCCTTTGATAAGAAGGGCGTTCCGGTGTCACTTGGCGGCTGGATCGCCGGAAACGCGATTGAGCTTCCCCGATCCGTTTTCACGTCACTTCGTGTCCGGGGACTCTCGGACGCCGCATTCATCGCCGTGCCGCCCGACGACACGGAGCCCTTCTGGTCTGACGCGGCGCAGCGATTCTTCCCGCAGGCGACGATCATCCAGGATCTTTCCGCCATGTACTATCCGCTCACGCTTCCCTTCGCAAAGATCAGCAAAGCGCGGCTCACAAGGGAACGGAACCGGATCGCGGCCGCTGTCGCGGAAGAAGACTGGGAGAAGGCAAGCGGCGCACTGAACACCGCGGCAGATGACTGGGGAAAGGTGAATCCCGCGCTCGGTGCCGCGCTTCACTTCGCAATACCGGTGCTCCTTTCGCTCTTCTCGCTCCCCGCCCCGATCCGGCGCGCGGTGCTCCAGGGAATCGATATGCACCCGATCGCGGATGAGATGATCTCGCAGGAGAAATTCCGCCAGACCGGACTGCGCGCAGACCCCATGAAGCGGCTGTACTTCGCGCAGCTCCACAGCGAACCCGACTGGGCAAAGCCTGTTACACGGTTCAGTCAGGTGCTCCGGGAAATCGGAAAACTTTCAGAAGGTTCCTGATTTCTCTCGCAGCGGCTGCTTCCGGCCATAAAAAATGGGGCGCGTTCTGATCACTCACCTGTTCAGAACGCACCCCCCGCTCAGCGGCCTCTCAGGGCAAGCAAGAGACCGCTTCACTCAAAAAAGCTTCCGAAGGCCTGACCACCATCAACCTCCTCCGAAAGCATTCCCCCTGGAAAGCCCGAGGGTTCGGAAAAATCCCTAGGCTCTCGGCTGTGCGGCCAGCGTCCGGTCCGAACGGGCCGCCGGGAAAGGCCGCATTTCCTGCGAACGGAAAATCAGGAATTCGCAGTATTCGACACCGCGATCGCGACTTCGGTCGGCACCGGTTCAGAGGCCTTCACGGGCTTCTTCTCCGATTTCGGCTTCGATTCCGACCGAACGTCTGCCTGAGGCTCTGCCCCGGCTTCAGGCTGCGCAGCCGCGTCTTTCGTGTCTTTCGTGTCTTTCGCCGCCTTCTCAGCCTTCTTCGCCTCCTGGCGGGCTTTCTTAGCCGCTTTTTCAGCTGCCTCGCGGTCCGCCTTTTCAGCTTTCTTCGCGGCTTTCAGACGCTCCTTTTCCTTTTCCTTCTCTTTCTCTTCACGCTCAAGCTCCGCAAGAACCTTTTCGTTCTTCTTCGCCTGACGGGCCGCGGCCTTTTCAGCCGCGCGGCGCTCTTCGCGTTCCTCGAGATACTCCATCAGTTCATCCACGGTCGCGAATACATCATGCGGCTCGTCGACGACTTTGCTTTCGATATGCTGCTTCGCGACCTGCGCGAGGAACAGCGTGAGTCCGGTTTCAATCGAAAGCCCAGCTTCGTGGAAAGCCTCTTCCGCCGCGTCATAGAGGTCGTGCTCAAGCTTGAAGCGGATTTCAGCGCGTCCATGCTTCTTCGTCATATTTTCGTTTCCTTATTCACAAACGGTGCGGAGAGGCTCACCGGGGTATCAGCCATCATGGCGGCCCCCGTCACAGCGCCCTTGCGGGTTCCGGGGAAAACCGGGCGGCCCGAGTCTTCAGGTACAGCCGCCGAGTGCGCTTCGTTCAGCACATCAAGCTTTTCCTTCCGGCACACCTGATTCAGGTGCCACTGCAGCGTCACCACAATTTCGTAGCGGTTGATGAGTTCACGGACAAACTGCACGAGGACGAGGTAGAGTTCAGACCCGCGGAGCGAGAGGCCAAAGCGGTTCACGTCAGACAGCACCGCTTCCTGGCTCTGATCCACAAGCTCAGAGAGGTTCTTCATCCGGGTGTGAAGCGGCGTGAGGTCGCCACCAACCTTGCAGAACGTCGCCACGTCGCGCCGTGCCGCATCCACTTCAACAGAAAGCCGCTTCAGGTATTCAGCGAGTTCCCCCGTAAAGACACGGTGGCGGTTCGCGACATGATCCCGCGTGAGAGTCGACGTGCGGGCGAGCGTCCGGGCTATTTCACGCATACCGGTGAAGCTGCGGTAGTAGAAGTACTTCGCGTCGCTGTCCGCGCGGTCTGTCGGATGCTTCGCCATCTGGTAGTAAAGCGAGCGTTTTTCGGTGAGCTCGTCGAGGCATTCGCTCGCGCGGTTCACAACACGGCGCAGCGTCCGCTCATCGTCATTCAGGAACCCGTAGACCATCGCGCCGTAGAGTTCTGACGCGTTATCAAAGTGGCGCGGAATTTCGTGATCGAGCATCGTACGGATACCGTCGCGGTCCGTCAGACGGATCCTTTCCTTCTCAGCCTCTTCGACCTTGTTCGCCCAGAAGTTCGTCTTCACGATGACAGCGATCGCGAGCACCATCAGAAGCACGGACACCACTTCACCGCCCTTAAGCACCAGGGTCGCGGCGATCGCTGCGGCAACGAACGCGGAGAATGCAGTGACAAACCAGCCGGAAATCACGGTGATCACACCGGACACACGGTACACAGCCGTTTCACGGTCCCAGGCGCGGTCAGCGAACGACGATCCCATCGCCACCATGAAGGTCACGTAGGTAGTGGAAAGCGGAAGCTTAAGGGACGTCGCGGACGCGATCAGAATCGCAGACACGATGAGATTAAGAGACGCGCGGATGTAGTCAAACGGCAGCGCTTCCTCGCCCTTCTCAAGCGGTTTCGGCTCAAAGCGGCTCGCAAGGAACTTGAGGAACGGCTTCGGGAGGACTGAGGTGAGGAAAGCTCCCACCTTCATCGCGCCCTTCACCACGATACGGCCCAGGAGCGTCGCGCCGAACTGTTCCTTTTCACCCGCGGCAGAAGAGCTGAGGTTCACAGAGGTTTCAATCACGTGACGTGCGCTCTTCGACGTGAAAAGCGTGACCACCATGATGACCCCCGAGAGAAGAAGCAGCGCGGTCGGTGCCGGGATTGCCTGCTCGAGACCCGCCATCGTGAAGGTAGAGGCCGAAGCGCCGGCTCCAGCCGCTTCAAAGATGTGAGCGCTGTCAAGCGCCGCGATCGGAACACCGACGAAATTCACGAGGTCGTTTCCGGCAAACGCGAAAGCGAGCGCGAAAGTACCGGCGAGAATGATGATCCGGAAAACGTTCGTCTTAAAGAACATCATCCCAAGCTGCAGGAGAATCGAGCAGATGACGAAGATCCCAAAAACGAGCTCCGTGCCATAAGCGTCAAAAAACGCGAGCACGTCAGGCGTCATGAAGGAAGCGCCCTTCGCTCCCTTCATCACGAGGAAGTAGAAGATCATCGCGAGCGAAAAACCGCCGTAGATGCCGCCGAGTTTCTTGAAGAGACGGTCATAGCGGAAGGTGAAGATCACGCGGGTGATCCACTGCACGATGACGCCAGCGAGGAACGCGACAACGACCGAGACGAGAATCGCGGAAATCATCCCGAGCGCCTTCGAGTCACTGATATAAGCGCCGAACCCAAGCGCGGACTCGCCGTTCTGGATCAGACGGTTGATCGCAACGCCGGCCGCCGCGCCGAGGAGCTCGAACACGATCGAAACCGTGGTCGAGGTCGGGAGGCCCATCTTATTGAAGACGTTCAGCAGCAGGACGTCCGTCACCATTACCGCGAAGTAAATGGCAATTACGTCAGAGAACGAGAACATCGAGGGATGGAAAACGCCGCTGCGGGCAATTTCCATCATGCCGCCCGAGAACGTCGCGCCAAGCAGCACGCCGACCGCGGCAACACCGAGCACCACCTTAAAGGGCGCGATGCGGCTGCCGACAGCGGAATTCAGAAAGTTGACGGCGTCGTTACTGACGCCCACGAAAAGGTCCACCGCGGCAAGAATCGCGAGGAACACAAGGAGAACAAGAAAGAATGTATCCATAATGGTGAGTGATGGAAGTAGGAATCTGTTGTCGGAAGCTGGAGATCAGGCCCGTCAGATGCCAGTTTTTTACTTGCCCATAAAAAACCGGTAAGGCCCACTCCGCCTCCATTAGCGGTGCTGAGTATGCCGGGCGAATATGTCAGAAAGGCTTCAGCAAGATGACAGTTCCGTGACAGATTTATGACGGAACCATGACAACGAATAAAATCAGTGGGTTGCGTAAACAGAATTCGTCAAAAAATGTCTCGGAAATCGGGTTTGAACCGTGAAAAAGGATCGGCCCCGGCGAGGATCCAGGCTCATCCTCAGCCGGCAGCCCTTCATAATTCAGTTTCAGGTATCAGGAGGAAACCACATCATGACAAACGACCGCTGCTGCGCCTGGGGCGCCTCGGGGTCCAGAGCGATGCGCGAGTATCACGACACCGAGTGGGGTGTGCCGACGATTGACGAAAAGCGTCTGTTTGAATTTCTGATTCTGGAATCCGCTCAGGCCGGTCTCTCCTGGGCCACGATCCTCGGGAGACGTGAGGGATACCGGAAAGCCTTCGCGGGGTTTGATCCGGAGGCTGTCGCTTCTTTCCGTGAGGCAGATGTCAATCGCCTGCTTCTCGACCCGGGCATCATCCGGAACCGGATGAAAATCGAGGCCGCGATTACGAACGCCCGGGCTCTCATTGATATCCGGGAAAGGACAGGATCCTTTGTCCGCTGGTACTGGAGCTTCACGGATGGATGGCCGATTGAGAACGCGTGGACGGATGAGTCGCAGGTGCCTCCCTCCACGCCGTTCTCCGACCGGGTCGCGAAGGAATTCAAAGCGAAGGGCTTTCGCTTTCTCGGCACCACGATCCTCTACTCCTTCATGCAGGCGACCGGCATGGTGAATGATCACGTAACGCGCTGCAGCCGGTACGAATCTATACGCACGCTCGGGCTCTCATTCGGAAAAAATATTTCCTCCTCTATAGGCTAGAGGCAATACCTAGAGAGTGTCTTTGCGCTAGTCTTTCCTACGTACTGTTTTTCTGTAAGGAGAAAGTCATGGAATTCCGTGAAACGCTGGCCCGCCGTCGTTCTTCCAGAGCCTATGAGACGACGCCCGTGTCAGATGAAGCTTTGGACACGATTCTTGCCGCGGGCCGCGCGGCTCCGGTCGGCATGGGGGAATACGGCACCGTGCACCTCACGGTGGTCACCGGACGCGAAAAAATGGCGGAACTCCGGAATTTCTTCATGGCATCAGAAAGCCACGATCCGCTGTACGGCGCCCCCGCCTTCATCGTGGTTTCCGCGAAGCCCGGCACGGTAGGTACGCTTGACGCCGGAGCGATCATTGAAAATATGCTGCTCGCCGCGGCGGACCTCGGCCTTGGAACCTGCTTCATCGCGGGCTGCCTTCTCGGAACGAAAGACCCCGCGAAACTCCGTTCGATTCTTCAGATCCCTGAGGGGTTTGAAGTGAAGTCCGGCATCACGCTGGGACACATCACGGACTCCGTTCCCGCAAAGACGCTCACGGAACGCTTCAGCTGCACCCGTCTCTGATCAGAGACGCCTTAGAAAAAATAAACAGAGAATCCGATGACGAATGCCCTGAAGATTGAAACCTTCCCCTACTACTTCGCGATCGCAAAAATCCGGAATCCCGCTTCTATCAACTGGAAGTCACCGTTTGTCTTTGTCGGGAAGACGGATGATGAGCTTTCGCTTGTGGCGCTTGAGTCAGAGGTGCCTTCTGACGCCTATCCCGTCGACCGGGGCTACCGCATGATGCGGGTCGCAGGGACGCTCGACATGTCACTCACCGGCATTCTGGCCCGGATCTCCAAGGTACTCGCTGATGAGGAGATCCCGATTTTCGCAGTCTCCACCTACAACACGGACTACATCCTGGTGAAGAGTCATACCTTCAGAAACGCGATCCAGGCGCTCAGCCGCGCGGGGTACCTCGTGTCGAACGAAATTTCCTGAATCCTGAGGTACGCGGGACTAAAATTTCCGGTATCCGGTGAAACCGGCGCGGCATCCGCCGCCCCGGTTTTTTTCCGCCCTTTGAAAGCCTCCCGCGGAGCTTTTCCTCCGCGATGCATCTTTTTATCGGGACCTTTCCGTCATGGAATTTTCTAGCGCCATTGCATTCCGTCATTCGATCCGGTATTTCTCAGCCCGCCCTGTTCCGGATCCGGTTCTTCAGGCGATCGCGGAAGACGCGACAAGGGCCCCCTCACAGCTGAATGGCCAGGACTGGAAGATCTGGATTTCAACGGGAGAGAGTCTCGACGCAATCCGATCGGAATTCGATGAACGAAACCGGGCGGGTATTCCGCCTTCAACCGACTTCGCGAACCTTCCGCTCTCGGAGCGCTCCCCCGAAGTCCGGGCCCGGATGGAAGCGATCGCGGCAGAGCGTGAGGCTCTGGGGCTTGAGGCTGATAAACGGGCAAGCCAGGCTGTGCTTTTCCACGCGCCCGCGGTCGCTTTTATCACGATCCCCAAAGTGCATTCCGAGTGGATGGTGCTTGACGCCGGAGCGCTTGAAGCGTTTCTGCTCCTTGCAGCGGCCTCACGCGGTGTCGGCAGCATTCCGGCCTTTAATCTGGTGCGTTACCCCGATATCGTGAAGCGCGTTCTCGGTATCCCCGATAACCTGATTCTGGCGATCGGGATAGGACTGGGATACCCAGCTGACTCCCCGCTTAACCGTCTCCGGACGGGCCGCGCGCCACTGAGCGAGATTCTCACTTTAAAACACTGAAATTCCCATTTGGAAAAATACAAAAAGACACTGAAGACCCTGTAATTAGTATCACTGACACTTAAATTACCGTAGATCCGAAAATCTTTATTCCGTGATCAGAGTTCCTGATTTCAGGCCATAAAAAACGGGAGGGGCAACCCTCCCGTTTCTGTATCCGGCGATGCATTTCTGCCCCGTCCGGTTTCTGCCTAATCCTCTTCGCTGGACGATGAATTCACATCCCGGTCGAACCCGGCCTAGAGCGTATCAAGGAATGACCGGAACCAGACGGACCCGCCCATCCTCGCGAACGTATCCCGCTGCTCAGTGGTACAGCGGATGTGAAGCACCATTTCCTTCGTGTGGAGAGATGCGGGCCGGCCCCGTCTTCGGGACCGAGGGGCGGCTTCTGCCGCCTCTTCCGCATTTTTTTCTTTTTCTTCTTCCTGCTGCATTTCAGACCTCTTATCAGCTTTCCGGGGGGACCGGTCAGCGGTTGACTGCCGGTTCATGGTTTTTCTCTAATTTTAATGGCTCAGAAAGAAAAAAGTCCAGTAAAAAAATAACTCGATCAATAAAAAATCATTTATTCTCAATAAGATCGAGCATAGCTAATAACATAAAAGAGATACAGAAAATTTATTTTCCGTGATACTTAAATATAACCGTTCTCATCTTTTTTTGTTACTTCAAACGGTTGAATTTAACGAGTTTCGGAAACACGGGGCATTTGGCCCAGAGCCGCACAAAGATTCCGGTCGTGAGAGCGGAAATCACGGTGCCTTCGCGCACCCCTTCGATGCGTCCGAGGAAGATGAGACCGAGAACGCAGGCGATCGCGACAAGCGACCAGTCAAAGATCGCTTTCATGCGTCCGAGTGATATTCCGAAGCGTTTCGAAGCCTCAATCACGAAGCCGTCGCCCGGAAGCGTCACCGCGCAGCTCGCGCCCTGGAAGACAACGCCCAGCGCGAGGAAGGCGTTCCCGAGAAGATTCTGGGCGATCTTCGCGGCATAAGGCCCTGGGGGGACCGCGGCGAGGGCCCACATGAAGAAATCAATGAGAAAACCGAAAAGGAGAACAATCGGAACCTGGAGCAGATTCCGGGTGAACTGAAAGCGCTTTCCCATCACCGCCCAGAGGAGCGCGAAGAAAAACACATTGAGACCGATCGACGCGGCACCGAGTGTCAGCGGAGTGAAGAACGTGACCGTATAGGGTGAGGATGAGAGCGGTGTTGTGCCGAGCCCCGCCCGGGTCGTCATCGCGATCCCGAACGCCACCGAACTCATACCAATAAAAAGACATCCCCAGCGGCTCACAAACTGCTTCACGCGCAGCCCTCCTTCTTAAAACCTGTTGAAAAAGAAAAAACTGCCCGCCTCGGGTTTCCGGGAGGCGGGCAGCCAGACCGACCGGTAAGGATACCGGACAGAAAGAAAAAAATCTGTTATCCGGGCAACGCGCAGAGCGCTTCGAAGTCCTCATCCAGCGTTTTTTCGGCTGCGGCAAGCGCGGTTTTCTTTCCGCGGACCCAATCAGAATCCGCTCGGATCCCGTCCTCGGCCTCGCGGAAAAGGCGCGTGAGCTCAGTCGGCTGCGGACCGCCCCGGGTCGCGCGGCCGTTCACGATCGAGCGGGGATCCAGCGCCGAACGGAAATCGTATTCCGTGAGCGGGAAGGTCTTAGGAATCCCCTCTTCTGTTCCGGAGGCAAGTTTCTCATAGAGCGCCTTCGCGTCCTCATACGGAAGTGTGAGCGGGGTGTAGTCCCGGCTTCTGGCAAATGTCACAAGGTCGCTTGCGAAGTGATGCCCCTCTCGGAACGGCACCCCGTAGTCCTTCATCAGGACATCCGCGATGTTCTGGCTCGCGGTCCAGTCAAGATTCAGTTCCTCCAGAGCCCGCTCGGGGTTCACTTTGAGAAGGGTGAGAACGTGAGCGAAAGCCCGGAGCACCGCCGCGCCCTCCCCCATCACCGTGCAATTGATTGCCTCATCCTTCGGGTCATACATCCCTGGCATCAGATCGTGCGCCCGGAAGATCGTTCCCGTGAGTTCCCCAAGCACCTGATTCGCGTCCCGCCGCACATCGATCAGCGACCCGGGGTTCCGCTTCTGCGGCATGGCGGTCGACGCGTACGTGCTGGACACGAGGATCCAGGGGCGCGGCTGCGCGTACTGCGTCATGATGTCCTCAATAAACTGCGTGATGTGCAGCATCGGCTCAACGAGCTTGAGACTGGCCTCCACCGCGGTGTCGGTCGACGAAATCTGCGCCGCGTCGTACGCGTTTTCAACGAGCCCCTCAAATCCGAGGAGCGACGCCATCGACTCACGATCAAGCGGCCAGGGGGTCCCATTCAGCACCGTGGTCCCCATGGGACTGAGATTCAGACGGGCCCAGAATTCCTTAAGCGACTCGAAGTCGCGCCTGAAACCTTCAAGGTGTCCGAGCCAGGTGTGCCCGAGCGAATTCGGCTGCGCCGCCACCCCATTCGTATAGCAGGGAGCGATCGTGTCCCGGTTTTCCTTCGCTAGGCGAAAGAGTGTCTCACGCACCGAGTTCAGCGCGGTCATCACTTCAAGCGTCTGATCCCGAAGCATCGCCCGCTGATACACCGCATGCATATCCTGGGAAGACCGCCCCGCGTGGATCAGCGTGACATCGATCCCGGCCTCCGCGATGAGAAGGGGCTCATAGCGCACATACATCTTGGGACGGGGGTTCCCGGGGGTATTGCCTTTCTCGATCACACGTCTCTGAGCTCTCGCCCATCCCGGGGCCCGCCTGGGGTCGAGAAGCCCGCTTCGGGTATTCACGACAAACGTCGCTTTGTTGATCTGGGATAGCCAGAAAAACTCATCCCGCGGCGGTCTATCGCCAGTCCAGGGAGCAGCGTCCGCGAGGCGGCCGGCCTCGCCGGTTGAAGGAACACCGAGCGTCATTTCTCATCTCCTTAATCCGCGCGGCCGAATAGAAATGAAGCGCGGTGAGACCGGCGCTTCTCCGACCGTCATGCCCCTTATGTTAAGACGAAACGCCTGCATTCAGGGCCGCGGGACGAAGCGTCAGACAGCTTATCTTCTCTGGATTTCTTTTGATGTAATAAAAGTATTGACATCTAAATTTTTCTTCGCTATATTTCTTCTTAACAGATAAAACAACACTTATTACATCAATAAGGCAGAATTCAAAATGGCAAAAATCGCAGTTGTCGCCGCGAACGGCAAAGCTTCCCGCAAAATTATCTCTGAAGCCCTTTCCCGCGGTTTCGACGTAACCGCTTTCGGGCGTCACGAAGAGAACAATACGGAGGCGAAGACTTACGTCCGTAAGGACATTCTCGATCTGACGCGAGAGGACCTCGCCGGGTTTGATGCCGTAGTGAGCGGGTTCGGAGCTTTCACGCCTGAAACCTTCCCGCTCTACCAGACCACGACTGAGCACCTCGCGGATATCCTCTCCGGCTCTGACACCCGTCTGCTCTTCGTCGGCGGTGCCGGTTCCCTCTACACGAACCCGGAACGCACGGAAACTCTCGCGGATGGGAAAGACTTCCCGGAGGCGATCCGTCCGCTCGCCCAGGCGATGAAAAAGGCGCTTGGCTACCTTCGTACGAGAAACGATGTCCGCTGGACCTATATCAGCCCGGCTGCGGTTTTCCTCGCGGACGGTCCCCGCACGGGATCCTATGAACTCACGGGCGAGGATTTCACGGTGAATAAGGACGGAAAGTCTGAAATCTCCTACGCCGACTACGCGATCGCGATGGTGGATGAGATTGAGCGCGGAAATCACATCCGCGAGCGGATTTCGGTCCGCTGGGCTTAAAATCCCCACCTTCCCCAAGAGCGGTTACCGCGTCAGGCGTCATGCGAGATGCCTGACGCTTTGACGCATTTACACTTCAGGAGAATCAGGGCTCTATGCAGATTTCCACCAAATTCACGACTGCTGTGCACGTGCTGATCGCGATTGAGTACTTCAGGGATGATGAAAAGATCACGAGCGATATGCTCGCGGGAACGGTGGGCAGCAACCCCGTGATCATCCGGAACATCATGTCGCAGCTGAAGGAAGCCGGCCTGATTGAGGTCCGCCGGGGACCTGGCGGCATCACGCTTCTGAAGCCGCTTGAAGCCATCACGTTTCTTGACCTCTACCGGGCCGTGGAAACCGGGAGCAGCGCGCCTCTTTTCCACTTTCATGAGCACCCGAATCCCGCGTGTCCTGTCGGACGCGCGATCCATGGAAGTCTGGACGCGACGCTGGATGCCATTCAGGCGTCCTTTGAAGCTGAGCTGAAGCGTCACACCGTGGCGGAGATTTACGAAAAGGCGGTGGAGACTATCGCGAAAGAGGGCGACGCATCCGAACCCTCCCCTGTCTGACCTCCCTTGTAAGACATCCAAATCCACGGAAAGTCTCTCCGCACTTTGAATGCGGAGAGTCTTTTTTATTATCCGTTTCAACCGATTATGACGATTCAGAACACGGCCGATACCGCCGGTGTTAAAGTGAATTCCGAAGCACCCTGTTCTACAAAAAATCAAAGGAGAGCAGCGCATGGCACCATCAGTTCACCAATACATCCGGATTTCAGGACAGGCTCATGAGCGAGGCGTCGCTTATGGGTCTTTCGCGAAGGAACGGATTCTGAAGGTTATCGACGAATACAAAGTCCTCTTCGACAAAGAAGCGCATCTGCCGTGGAAAGATGCGGTCCGGATGGCAAAACGCTACGAACCGGCAATCCGGGCTTACCGGCCGGACCTGATCGATGAGATGAAAGGTATCGCCGAGGGGGCCGGCGTGCCGTTCGATGTGATTCTGACGCTGAACTGTCGCTCGGAAGTGATGTTCGCGAAGAGCGAAGCGCCGGCAGACGACTGCAGCGTGATCGGTGTGCCGCCGGAAGCGTCCGGCAACGGAAAAACCTATCTCGCGCAGAACTGGGACTGGTGGTCGATCGGAGCCGGAACCACGGTGATTCTTGAGGTGGACGAGCGGCCCTATCCGAAAGCCCTCATCGTGACTGAAGCGGGTCTGGTCGGAGGAAAGGGACTCAATGCGGCCGGGGTCGGCGTATCGCTCAACGCCATGTCAGTGAAGAAAGGACAGATCGGCGTGCCCCTTCATGTGATTCTCCGGAACGCTGTGCAGCAGCCGACCGTCCCGAAGGCGATTGATACGATCGCGAAAGCGAAGCGCGCGGGCTCCGCCTGCGTGGGGCTCGCGAGCGCGGACGGTCTTGTGGTCGCGGTCGAATACGCGCCTTCTGACCTCGATATCCTTCTCTCAGACGGTCACCCGCTCTGCCACACCAATCACTGGCTCTCCCCCTACATGCTCTCGCAGGGAGAGGCGACCCGCTATTCATTCACATCGACTTTTACGCGTCTTGACCGCGTCCGGCGTCTCACCCGCGCGGAAGAAGGTCATCTGAAGCGGAAGACACTGTTCCGGATTCTTTCGGATCACGCCGGGAATCCGGACGGCGTCTGCCGTCATGACGACATGTCGCTGCCCGAATACCACCGTCACACTTCTCTTTGGTCCATGGTGCTCGATCTCGACGATCGCACGCTCTGGCTGACTGAGGGGTCGCCCTGCTGCACGAAAGCGAGATCCTACACGCTGAAGTAATCTTCTCAATACAAAACGCGCCCCTGCCTGACACTTTCAGACAGGGGCGCGCTGTTTCCCTGGCGGGATGACAGTCTTCTGTTCCCGGTTACTTCACAAAGAACGGGAAGATGTAGAGAACCACCGCGATCACGCAGGACGCTGACACAATCACTTTCCAGACCAGGTACTCACGATCCATCGCGCGTTTTTCTTCAGGCGGCGGCACATCATCCGCTCCGGACGCCGCGAGATCCAGTGTGAATTCCCCGGCCTTGCCGTATTTCCACCGGCAGACGAGATAAATCGCGATACCGAGCACGCACCAGAGCACACCCGTGATGAAGGCGTCCGCGTCGAGCTGCGTCATCATCAGCACATAGATCACCGCGCTCACCGGAGCTCCGATCTTGATCCACGGAGCCTTGTAGCTCCGCTTCAGTTCCGGGTGCTTCTTACGGAGAGCGAGCGCGGCAATGATGCCAAGCACGTAGTAGAAGAGATCCGCGAAAAGCGAGAGCGACGCGATATATTCAAGCGAATTTGTCGCGATCAGCGCGACAGACAGCACACCGAGCACAATCACGGCGACATACGGCGTCTGATATTTCTTACTAGTGATCGCAAAGACCTTCGGCATGGAGCCGTCACGCGCCATCGTGAAGAGATAGCGGGGAGGCGTCGAGATCGAGGCGTTCAGCGTGGAGAAGTCGCCGCCAAAGGCAATACCCGCGGCAAGGAGCGCGAGCGGGAAGCCGAGAATTCCGGCCGCCTTCATCGCCTGGGCGAACGGCGCTTCCGCGTCCGTGAGCGACGCGATCTGATCCGGAGGCGTGATGCCGACGAGGTACCACTGGAAAAGTGCGTTTACCGCAAAGACCACAAACGGGGCGAGGAACATCGCGCGCGGCACATTGATGTGCGGGTATTTGATTTCTTCCCCCATTGCCACGCAGGCCTCAAACCCGGCAAAGCACCACCAGATCATGCAGGTCGCGGAAAAGAATCCAAGAGGCGTTGTCGCGTGAAGGAACTCCGGAGCCCGCACAAAGGACGGCAGATGGACATTCGGAATCATCGTGAGGAACCAGATGAAGGCGACGCCCCAGAAGAAGAACATGAAGCCGTTCTGCAGCTTTCCGGTGAGCTTCACGCCGAAAACATTAGCCACAATGAAGCCCGCGGTCACAATGGAGGCGAGCACCACGTCGGATATCGGCAGGTCATAGCCAAACGCGAGGAAAAGCGTTCGGAAGTAGTAACTGAAGGCGAGCGCTTCGCCTCCCGTCACCGCGACAAGAGAAATGATGAAGTTCCAGCCCGCAAGCATTCCGGCCGCACGTCCGAGGCCTAGCGACGCGAACTGGTAGGTACCGCCGGCGTAGGGAAGCGCGGCTCCCATTTCTGCGTAAAGCAGTGCGGGATAAATACTCACCGCGAGCGCGAGGAGCGTTGCAAGAATGACCGCTGGCCCGAGCGTG